>ERZ1673741.237-NODE-237-length-72428-cov-7.179514_pt1 | contig 72428 bp, 61 predicted proteins | sample MGYA00580209_ERZ1673741 | MGnify/ENA primary metagenome ERZ1673741 (study PRJEB41218, sample SAMN15661754) | gut metagenome | host: Homo sapiens | place: Canada: London | collected 2015-08-20/2019-03-30 | study: EMG produced TPA metagenomics assembly of... | reverse complement strand
ACGGCCCGTCCCTGATCATCGGCTACAGCCCCTGCGAGATGCACTCCATCAAGGGTGGCATGAAGAACTGCCAGCTCGAGATGAAGCGCGCCGTCGACTGCGGTTACTGGAACCTCTACCGCTTCAACCCGGCCGCCCCGGCTGGCAAGAAGTTCTCGCTCGACTCCAAGGAGCCGGCGGGCGGTTACCAGGACTTCCTGATGAACGAGGCTCGCTACAGCCGCCTCGTCCGCGCCTTCCCCGAGCGCGCCAAGGAGCTCTTCAAGGAGAACGAGGACGCCGCTATGGCTCGCTACCAGCACCTCCTCAAGCTCAAGGCTATGTACGCCGACGCGTAATCATCGCCTAAGCTAGTTCTTCCAGGCCCGTCACCTTCTGGTGGCGGGCCTTCTTTGTACGCTTCGGGCGATTGGTTCGAGGGCGGCTGAGCTGCGGACGAGTTGGGCCGAGAGCGGCTTCGACAGCGGATGGCACCGAAGAAGGGCGGTTTTCTCGGCATCGGGGTCACCTGATGCGGGAGAATGGAAGCTTGAGGAGCTTCTGAAGGAACCGATCCGGGATGAACCCGCGAAGGAGCGACGTGTGCCGAAGATCTATGTGATAGAGGACGACGAGCCTATCCGTGCCGAGCTCATTCGCCTGCTCGAGCGCGAAGGGTATCAGACGGGCGCCTGCGAGGATTTTCCGCGCGCCGCGGAGCTCGCCCTTGCCGCCGCTCCGGACCTCGTGCTTCTCGACCTGACCTTGCCGGGCACGGACGGCCAGCTCGTTTGCCGCGAGCTGCGCGCGAGCTCCGATGTGCCCGTCATCGTGCTCACGAGCCGCACGACCGAGGCCGACGAGGTCGTGGCCATGACGCTGGGCGCGGACGACTTCGTGCCGAAGCCCTACAGCCCCCGCGTGCTCCTGGCGCACATATCGGCGCTGCTCAGGCGCGCGGGCGGCGGGGCGGCGCGATCGGTGCTCGAGCACGGCGGCATCTCGCTCGATCTCTCGCGGTCGACGGCCTCCGCGGCGGAAGGCTCCGTCGAGCTCACGAAGAACGAGGTCCGCATCCTCGCGCTGCTCATGCGCCGCGCGCCCGCCATCGTCTCGCGCGAGGACCTCATGCGTGAGCTGTGGGATTCCGAGGCGTTCGTGGACGACAACACCCTCACCGTCAACATTAACCGCCTGCGATCGCAGCTTGCCAGGATCGGTGTCAAGGACTACCTCGTCACGCATCGTGGCCAGGGCTACGCGGTGCGCCCGTGAGGCCGGGGGCCTACATCCGCTCGCGGGTGCCGCAGCTCGCGGTCCTTTTGGTGCTCGAGGGGCTTCTTGCGCTCGTGCTGTGCGTCACGTCCGCTTCGGCTGACCTCGTCGCGCTGGTGCTCGCGCTCGTGGCGCTTGCGGCCGCCCTAGCGCTCGGAATCGGCTATCGGCGCGACCGGGAGTTCTGGGGCTCGGTCGAGTCCCTCAAGGACTCGCCCGACGCGGTCCGCGCCGCTCGCGAGCTCATGGCGGAGCCGCACGGCGCGGAGGCGCGCGCGGCGTCCGATGCCATCGTGGATCTTTCCAAGGCGGCCGCCGACGAGGTCGCCGAGCAGCGCCGCGCGGTCGAGGAGTACCGCGCCTACGTAGAGACCTGGGTGCACGAGGCCAAGAGCCCCATCACGGCGGCGCGCCTCGCGCTCGCGAACCTCGAGGAGGAGGCCCCGATTCTGTCGTCGGTCGGCGCCGCCGGCTCGGAGGCCCCAGGCTACGATTCCCTTGTGCCCCGTCTGCGCGCCGTCGGCGATGAGCTCACGCGCGTCGAGGGCTACATCGAGCAAGCGCTCTTCTACGCCCGCTCCGAGACGCTCGACCGCGACTTCCTCGTGCGGAAGTACGAGCTCCGCGAGATCGTCAGCGCCGCCGTTCGCGCCAACGCGAGCCTGCTCATCGGCGCAAAGGTGACGCCGCGCCTGGGCGAGGGGCTCTCGCTTCCGGTCTTCACCGACAGCAAGTGGCTCGTCTTCATGCTGGGGCAACTGCTCCAGAACAGCGCGCGTTACGCGAGGGCGGACGCCGAGGGCGGCCCGCAGGTGTGGTTCGACGCCCGCCTCGTCGACGAGGGCCTGGCTTCCGAGCGCGTCGAGCTCGCGGTGCGGGACAACGGCTGCGGCGTCGCCGAGGCCGACCTGCTGCGCGTCTTCGACCGGGGGTTCACCGGGGACAACGGCCGCTCCCACAAGCACTCGACCGGCCTGGGCCTATGGCTCGTGTGGCGCCTCGCGACCAAGATGGGCGTGGAGGTCTCCGTCGACTCCGCCGAGGGCGAGGGATTTGCCGTGACGTTCGGGTTCCCCGCGAACAAGATGCACTATCTCGAGGGTTAGCGAGAGGCGCGGCCAGCGGAGGGGGAAGCGAGAAAATAGGGGGTCGGCCCTGTGGCCGACCCCCCTGAGCAGCGCTTATTTGCAGTGCCTCATTGCGCGCGGCGTGCCTACTCGCCCTTGCGCGCCCGAATCGCCTCCCGCACGATGCCGCGGCTCATCGCGAAGGTCACGAGGAAGTAGCCGCCGTATGCGGCGAGGAAGATCGCGCAGGTGACGCCGACCATGCCACTGATCGTGAGGCCGCCGAAGGTCTTGACGAGGTCGATGACGACCTTGAGCGCCACGACGGAGTGCGCCGCGCCCACCGCGAGGGGGAAGAGGAAGAACACCGCCTGCTGCGCGAGGACCGAGCGCGTGATCTGGCCCATGTCGCAGCCGAGCTCGGAGAGCACGCGGTAGCTGCGCCCGGCGTCGGACACGCTCGAGAGCTGCTGGATCGCGAGGATCGCCGCGCAGGCTATCACGAGAACGAAGCCGATGTAGATGGCGAGGTAGCTCACGGTGCCGTTTATGGAGTTCATCTGGGAGAACATCTCGCTGCGCGTGACCGAGGCGCCCCAGAATGCGGGGACCGAGGCACCCTCCCTGACCTCACTGCTGGTGGTGCCGGTGCGGCTGGAGAGCATGGTGTTACCCTGCTCGACGCTCACGCCACGCTTGTAGTTGACGAGCAGGCTCGAGAACGAGGGGTACAGGTCAGCGTCGTCCACGACCTCATCCGGTACGATGAGAGTACCGGGGTTCGAGCCCATGGCAGAGTCCGCGATCGCGCTGTTCGCAACGTCGACGGACTTCTCCGCGGGGCGCAGCTCGTGGCCGCCCAGGCGCACGGGAACCCCTGCCGCCAGGATCTTGTCGTAGTAGTTTGAGATGGACTCGCCCATGTCGCAGCTGATGAGGTACCCATCGCTGTCGAGGTCTACCTGGGGCTTGCCGCGGTAGGCGAGAAGTGCGTTGTACTGGCTCTCCCTGAGGACATAGAGCCCGTGGCTCTCCACGTCCGAGTTCTCCAGGCCCGCGGGCAACGTGGCCCCCGCCTGCTTGCCAAGCTCGCGGAGGCGCAGGGGACTGGCGGGCGCATTCGCATCGAGCAGCTCCTGCTTGGTCTGGGGATAGTAGATGTCGAGCTGGACCGTCGAGTCGCTCACCGAGCCAAGGTCGATGCCCATGGCCTGGTACTCGGCCGCGAGGTCGAGGGGAGCGTCGACCATGGTGTAGCTCACGGGGGTGCCGTCTGCCGACGTCCCGTCAGACTCTGCGCCGTTGTACCAGAGGGTCTGGCTGAAGTCCACGGGGTTCGAGCGCTCGAGCCCGCCCATCATCGCGCTCACGATCGACATGCCTGCGGTAACGGAGGTGATGGCGAGGAAGAGGATCATCGAGATTACGGCCATCGAGAACGAGACGGTGTTCACCTTGGCCGAGAGCTGCCGCAGCGTGAAGACGTTGAGCCCGCGCCAGTAGACGCCCCGCGCCATCTGGAAGAGCTTGAGCAGAAGCCCCGAGAGGCCAAAGAAGAAGAGCACAGTGCCCACGGTCACCATGAGCGTGGTGATGCCGAACTGCGTCGTCGCGCTCGCGAGCTCGTTGCCCGTCGCCGTGATGGGAAGCCCGTCGCGAATGAGGCGGGCGTATGCCGTGCCGATGAGCGCGCCGCCGATCACGCACACCGCGCCCGAGAGCCAGGGGTTGCGCGTCTTGACCTGCTCGTTGTGCCGACCCGAGCTCATGAGGTCGGTCAGGCGGGACTTGCCCACGACGCGCAGGTTGAACACGAGCGTCACGGCGAAGGTCACGGCGAGGCACTCGACGGTGAGCCCGAGCGCCTCGGGCGAGAAGATGAAGCGGAAGTTCGCGACCTGCGTCTTGAATAGCGAGGCCGTGAAGAAGACCATGAGCTGCGAGAGGCCCACGCCCAGGGCGATGCCCATCGCGAGCGCGGCGAGCGAGACGATGAGGGTCTCCAGGGCCATGATGCGCGCCACCTGACCTCGGCTCATGCCGAGGACCTGGTACAGGCCGAATTCCTTATTGCGCCTGCGCATGATGAAGTTGTTCGCGTAGACCATGAGGAAGCCCATGATCGCGCCGAGAAAAACGGTGAGGCCGCCCAGGATGTTTCCGAGCATCGTCGCCACGCCCTCGGCGTCGCTCGCGATGCCTACGAGGTCGACCTGCATGCTGATGGTGTTGAACGCGTAGAAGACGGTGACGCCCAGCGTGAGCGTGAGCAGGTAGATGAGGTAGTCGCGGCCGGCTCGCCGGACGTTGCCCCAGGCGAGCTTACAGAGCATCGGAACCCTCGCCTCCCATCATCGCCACGACCTCCATGATGCGGTCGAAGAACGCGCGGCGGCTCGCGTCGCCGCGTCGCAGTTCGGTGAACACGCGGCCGTCACGGATAAAGAGCACGCGGCCCGTGAAGCTTGCGGCGAAGCTGTCGTGGGTGACCATGAGGATGGTCGAGGCGAGCTCTCGGTTCATCTGCTCGAGGCACTCGAGCAGCACGCGGGCGCTCTTCGAGTCGAGCGCGCCGGTGGGCTCGTCGGCCATGATGACGGCGGGCCTCGTCACGAGGGCGCGCGCCGCGGCAACGCGCTGCTGCTGGCCGCCCGAGAGCTGGTAGGGGTACTTGTCGAGCGTCTGCTCGATGCCCAGGCGGCGGGCGATCTTGTCCACGCGGACAAGGGTCTCGTTGGACGGCGTGCGCGCGATGGTGAGCGGCAGCGCCACGTTCTCGCGTGCGGTGAGCGTGTCGAGCAGGTTCGAGTCCTGGAAGATGAAGCCGAGCTGCTCGCGGCGGAAGCGCGCGAGCTCGCCGCTGCGCATTGCCGTGACATCGGTGCCGCGGACAAAGACGTGCCCGCTCGTGGCGGAGTCGATGGTAGAGACGCAGTTGAGCAAGGTCGACTTGCCCGAGCCCGACGCGCCCATGATGGCGACGAACTCGCCGGCCTCGACGTTGAAGCTCACGTCCGCGAGGGCGCGCGTCGTGGCGCCGGCGCCGCCGCGCCCGCGGTTGCCGTAGACCTTCTCGAGGTGCTGGACGGAGAGAACGGTCCCTTGCGGGGCCCGGCGGGCGGCGGTCGTCCTTTTGCTCGTCGTCCCCTGGGCGGGCTTGAAGTGGTTACCCATGGCGATCCTTCCTCACGTGCCGCGGGCCTCGCCCACGGGCTTCGATCGACGTTTGTCGGGAACTATGCTCGCTCAGCGGCCCCTTGGCTGCCATCGAATCACCTTACGGCCCGGTTGCGGTTTTGTAAGGTCCGCCGGCGGGGCAGCGAAGGCCGCCGAGCCGCTGCGCGGCCTCGTCTCCGTATACAAAGAAGGGCGCGGGCCCGCGGTGTGCGGGGCCTGCGCCCTTATCGAGGCTATGTGCCCGGTCTAGCCGCGTTTGACGATGGCCAGCGCGACGTCGTGGGCCGCGTCCTCGTAGGAGTCGTCGAGGGCGGGGAGCTCGGTCTCGATGCCCCGGCGGCGCAGCGCATGCGCGATCAGCCAGTCTGCGACCTGCGGGTTCTTGGGCAGGATCGGCCCGTGGAAATACGTGCCCACCACGCCCTTGTGCAGCACGCCCTCGCCGACGTCGAACTCGTTGTTGCCGGTGCCGGCCACGAACGGCGTGCCGAGGGGCTTCTCGCCGTCGTCGAGGTAGGTGCGGCCGCCGTGGTTCTCGAAGCCGACGATGGGCGATGACGCGACGGGGGAGTCGATGGCCACGTTGTGGATCATGCGGCCGTCGCCGCTGCGGGTCTCGGCACCGATGACGGCAAGGCCCTCGACCCGCTCGTTGCCCATCATGTAGAAGCGGCCGAGCAGCTGGTAGCCGCCGCAGATGGCCAGCAGCGCGCCGTCGGACTCGACGTAGGCGGCGAGCTTCTCCTTCTGTGCCAGCAGCTCCTTGCAAACGGCGAGCTGGTCGCGGTCCGCGCCCCCGCCCAGAAGCACGACGTCGGCGTCGGAGAGGTCGAGCGCCTCGCCCATGAGCACACGGTCGACGTGCACGGGGATGCCGCGCCACTCGCAGCGCTGGCGCAGCGAGGCGATGTTGCCGCCGTCGCCGTAGAGGTTGAGCGCGTCGGGGTACAGGTGGACGATGCGCAGCGGGCGGCCGAGCTGCTCGGCCCGGATGCCGGCGTCGGCGTAGCAGCCGAGGTTCACGCGGGCCTTCGGCGCGATCGCGGCGCGCGTGCCCTCGGGGCGCTCGGTGCCGTCGAGGCGCTTGAGGTCGGCCGTCACCTGAGGGAACACGGTGTAGTTGGCCACCGAGTGCAGCGGAAGAGACGCGTCGGCGCCGAAGCAGCCGCGCGCGGCGTCCTCGATGCCATCGATGAGCTGCGCGTTTATGCCCGCGTACTTGAGGCGCACCTGCAGGTCGTTGCGGCGCGTGCCGCCGACGAAGACCCGCTGGAGGTCGAGCTCGCAGAGCTTCTCGAAGTCGACGTCCCAGATCCAGCTGATGTCGTGCCCGTCGGCGTCGTTGTCGTTGAGGAAGAAGGCCATGAGCCGCCCGTCGGCCGCGCGGACCTCGCTGATCATGCGGTCGAAGCCGGCGGGGTTCTTCGCCAGGTTGCTCACCACGTCGCGGCCGAGCGCGTGCCAGGTCTTCATGCGGCCGCCTGCGGGCTCGTAGCGCGAGATTACCTCGTCGAGGGCGTCCGTGCCGGCGCCCGCGAACTCGAGCGCCGCGGCGACGGCGGTAACGTTGAAGACCATATAAAGGCCGTTGTAGCGCGTCTTCACGCGGCGGCGGAAGCCATCTGGCCCGCAGACGTCCCAGGAGTACCCGCCCTGGTTGCCGCACCTGAGCTCGACGTCGCGCGCGGCGTATGTGAGCTCGGGGCGCGACCATCCGCACTTGGGGCAGCGGTACTTGCCGAGCTGCCCGTAGTGCACGTACTCATAGTCCAGGGGCGCGTTGCACATGGCGCAGAACCTGGAGTCGCTCACGCGGTCGGCCTCGAGGCCCGTGGGCTCGTCGATGCCGAAGCCGAGGCTCGGGTTGTCCACGCGCGCGGCGACGGCGGCGCACAGCGGGTCGTCGGCGTTGTAGATCAGCGTGGTCTGCGGCGACCTGCGCAGCGCCTCGGCGATGACCTCCTGCGTGTGGTTGATCTCGCCGTAGCGATCGAGCTGGTCGCGGAAGAGGTTCAACAGCACGAGCGCGCGGGGCTTGAGCTGCGGAAGGACGCGGACGGTGTAGAGCTCGTCGCACTCGAAGGCGCCGAAGCGGCCGCGGGAGGCCTTCTTGCCGGACGTCGCGCCGCCGCGGCGCCCCGCCACCATGGCGGCGGCGATGCCGGTCTGCATGTTGTTGCCGGCGCGGTTGCACACCACGTCGAAGCCGGCCGCGGACAGGCCGTCGGCGATGAGGCCGTTCGTGGTCGTCTTTCCGTTCGTGCCGGTTACCACGATGGAACCGTCGAGCCCGGCCGCCAGGTCCGCGATGATACTCGGGTCGAGCTTCAGCGCGATGACGCCGGGGATGTTCCCGCCGCCGCGGCGAAGGACGGAAGAGAGGCCCCAGTGGGCCACGTCCGCCGCAGCGCATGCCAACATCGAGCGAACGCCCATAAATACCTCCAAAGCCCGCCGCCGGCGAGCGCGGCGCCCGGGCGATTGCTGCAGTCGTCTTATTCAAAAGCGGGCGAGGTGGGATGCGGTGCCCGCCCGCCTGGATATGGGGGTATATTAACACTGAGCGCCGAGCGCCCCGAGCGCCTGGCCAGCCTGTAGACCATCGCTCGCAGATTGGGCACAAGACCGCGTGAACCCCATCATTGTCATACCTTCTTATTGGGCCGAGGGCAATCAGCCCGGCGAGCTGGGCGAGCGCGGCGTCTACGACTACACCACCCCCATCGATAAGCCCCTGCCCGAGCTCGAGAGCTGCCTGGCGTCCCTCGAGCAGGTCCGCGGCGTCCTGCGCGTCGCCGTGCTCGTCGTGGCGCCGAAGTCGTGCCGCGAGGCGGCCCGCGCCCGCGTGAACAGCATCTGCCGCTCCCACCCGGACTTGAACCCGCTCGTGGTCGGGCCCGAGGAGGGCGAGCGCATCATGTCCGCCGTCGGCCGCGTCGTGCCCTCGGCGGCGGGGGAGGCCGTCTCGCTTCGCGGCTACGGCGCCATAAAGAACCTCGGCCTCGCGGTCGCGTGCGTGTTCGGCCACGACGTCGCCGTCTTCATGTACGACGACGAGGTCGCCGAGGACCCGGACTTCCTCTCGAAGGCGGTGTTCGGGCTTTCCGCCTACACGCGGCAGGACCTGAAGATCCTCGCCAAGTCGGGCTTCTTCATCGACGAGGACGGCTCGCCCTACGCGAACCCCACAAAGAGCTGGACCGAGCGCTACTGGACCAAGGCGCCGCAGTTCAACAAGGTCATGGAGCGCGCCCAGAAGGCCAAGAACCGCGTCACGCGCTCCAACCACATGTGCGGCGGCTGCTGCGCGATCCACGCCGAGGCGTACACGCGCATCCCGTTCGACCCCTACATCACCCGCGGCGACGACCTCGACTACGTGCTCAACCTGCGCAGCCATGGCCTCGACTGCTGGTTCGACAACGACTGGTGCGTGCGGCTCTGCCCGCCGGAGGAGACCGCCTCCGACGCGTCCGTCTTTATGCAGGACGTGTACCGCTGGTTCTACGAGTACCGCAAGCTCGAGGTGCTCAATGCCCGCCGCGACCTGCGCACCATCACCCCGGAGTCGCTCATGCCGTACCCGGCGCCGTGGTTGTGCGACCAGGTGCGCTCCCGCGTGCGCAGCACCGCGCTGCGCCGCCTCGTCGCCGGCCCGGATCGCCTCGCCTACCTGCGCATCATCGTCAGGGGCATCCGTGACGCCGATAAGTTCGCCCGCGAGAACGCCTCGCGCTACCTGAGCTTCTCGATGACCTGGCCGGGCGTCATGTCCGCCATTTGGGACGACCGTTACCTGCAGGCGGCCATCCTGCGCACGGGCGACGTCTGCGGCCGCGCCGCGCTGAGCCCGGCGCAGAAGCCCTCCGACGCGCCGCTCTCGGGCATCGCGCTGTCCGTCCCCGACCCCGGATCCACGGGAGGTCTGTAACCGATGCCTCGTCCCAACGGGTACCCGCCCACGCACCGCGCCGACATGGTCCTCGCGGTCGGCGGGGTCATCTCGCTTTGCCTCCTCGCCTGGGGGCTCGCGTTCGCCAAGGTCTTGCCCTGCCTCATCGCCGGCACGTTCGCCGCCGCCGTCATCGTGGGCGCCGGCTCGATCAACCTCACGCCCGACGACACGCGCTCGCAGGCGACCGAGCGAACCCTGCGCGTGGCGACGAACACCCTGGAGCACCTCCGCGGCGGCCTCACGCCCGAGAACGCCCAGGCTATCTGCGCGCTCCTTCTTCCCGAGACGAATGCGGCCGGCGTCGCCATCACCGACGCGAACCGCGTGCTCGCCTACGATGGCAGCTTCAACGTGGCCTACGCTCCGGGCGACGAGAACTCGCGCCCCACGCGTGAGGTGCTCAAGTCCAAGCGGACCGAGACGTTCTACGCCATGGACCAGGAGATGCAGGAGCCGCGCCGGTTCGCCGCCGGCATCGCGATCCCGGGCAACTCGTTCGGCGTCATCGTCCCACTCGTCGTGCAGGACGAGGCCGTGGGCACGATCAAGCTCTACTATTCGCACGACCGCGACATGGACCGCACGCAGCTGGCCATCGCCCGCGGGCTCGGCATGCTGCTGTCGACCCAGCTCTCGTCCTATGAGCTCGACGCCCAGGCCGAGCTCACGGCCCGCGCCGAGGTCAAGGCGCTGCAGGCGCAGATCAACCCGCACTTCCTCTTCAACACGCTGAACACCATCGCGTCGCTGTGCCGCACCGACCCCATGCGCGCCCGCTCGCTGCTGCGCGACTTCTCGCTGTTCTACCGCCACACGCTCGAGAGCTCCGAGTCGGGCATGATCCCGCTCTCGCAGGAGCTCGAGCAGACCCGCCGCTACCTCACCATCGAGAAGGCCCGCTTCGGCGAGGATCGGATCATCGAGACCGAGCACCTGACGGAAGGGGTCGACGACCTGCTCGTCCCCTCCTTCGTGGTGCAGCCCATCGTGGAGAACGCCGTGCGCCACGCCATGCGCGACACCGGCCCCCTCTCCATCGACATCCACGCCGTGACCGACGGCGACGACGTGCTCATCGCCGTCGCCGACGACGGCCTCGGCATGACCGAGGAGGCGGCGCGCCGACTCCTCGAGCCGGGCGATGGGCAGGAAAAGCCCGCCCCCACGCCCGTGGGCAGCGGTCGGAAGCGCGGCGCCGGCATGGCGCTCAAGAACGTCATGGAGCGCGTCGAGCGCTTCTACGAGCCCGGCAGCGGCGTCGAGGTCGTCTCGAGGCCGGGCGAGGGCACCTGCGTCACCGTCAGGCTCTGCGGCGCGGCGAAGGGGCTTGCGACAAATGTCACGAAAGAGTAACATTCAAACGTTTAGTAGCTGCGTTTAGGTGGCCCGTTCAGAGGAGTTTTTGCATGCGTGCGATGATCGTTGACGACGAGGCCCCTGCCCGCTCCGAGCTAAGGTTCCTGCTCGAGGAGACCGGTCGCGTCGAGTCCATCACCGAGGCCTCGAGCGCCCGCGAGGCGGTCGAGAAGCTCATGGAGGCCAAGGCCGACGTCATGTTCCTCGACATCTCGATGCCAAAGACGAGCGGCATGCAGCTCGCCGAGGCGCTCCACAAGCTCAAGAACCCGCCCGCGATCGTCTTTGTCACCGCGTACAGCGAGTACGCCGTCGAGGCCTTCGGCGTCGACGCGGTCGATTACCTCATGAAGCCCGTTGAGTCCGACCGCCTGGAGCTCGCGCTCGACAAGGTCGAGGCCCGCGCCCCCAAGGCCGAGCCCGCCGCGGCCCAGGCCCACTCCTCCGTCGAGCGCATCCCGGTGGTGAAGAGCGGTCGCAAGGTCCTCGTGCCCATCGACCAGATCCGCTACATCGAGGCCAAGGACGACTACTCCTGCATCTATACCGACAACGACCGGTTCCTCTCGACGATCAGCCTGGCCAAGCTCGAGGAGAAGCTCGCACCGCACGGGTTCTTCCGCGTGCACCGCGGCTACATCGTCAACCTCGAGTACGTCGAGGACGTCGAGGTCATCAGCTCGGGCATCCTGCAGCTGGGCATCAACGGCATCGAGGGCAAGAAGATCAGCGTCTCTCGCCGCCGCGTCGTTGCGCTCAAGCGCGCCTTGGGCCTCTAGGGCAGGGGAGGACGACTTGTCGACCACGCGCTACGACATCATCTCGGACACGCACGGGTTCCTCTCGCCGCAGCTGCTCGAGCAGCTGCGCGGCGCGGACGTCATCGTGCACGCGGGCGACATCTGCTCGCTTTCCGACTATCGCCGGCTCGAGATGTTCGCCCCTGTGCAGGCGTGCCTCGGCAACAACGACTGGTCGGGCGACTACGGCCCCATGGTCAAGGCGCGGAAGATCTTCTTCGGCAGCGGCCTGCGCTGGCAGGTCGTCCACTACCGCGAGCGGCTGAACCTGCTCAAGTGCGACATCGCTATCTGCGGGCACACCCACACGCCCTTCGTCACGCGCGACGAGTGGACGGGCACGCTCGTCATGAACCCGGGCAGCCCCACCTATCCGCGTCGCTCGAAGCCCTCGATGGGGCGCATTATCTGCGACGACGCTGCGGGCAAGGTCGTCTCCGCGGAGATCATCACGCTGGGCGAATAGCCGGAAAACAAAGAGGCGCTTATTCCCCTTGCGCCATGAACGCGGGTGCCACGACCTTCGTGTAGAACGCGAGCCAGATCAGCGACACGCAGAACCCCGCGAGCACGTCGCTCGCATAGTGGACGCCCAGGTAGATGCGGCTCACGCCGACCATCACGATGATGAGCGAGAAGAGCGCGCACCAGATCAGGCGGAACCGGCGGTCTTTCTCGTAGGCCCAGACCATCCACACCAGCAGGCCGAAGAACGCCATCGAGATCATCGAGTGGCCGGAGGGGAAGCTGTAGCCCGTCTCGGCGATCAGGCGGAAGCCGTCCGGGCGCGGCCGCTGAATGATCTGCTTGAGCACGACGTTGAGCACGAGCGAGCCGATGAGGTTCGCGGCGACGCAGCGCCCCGGCGCCTTGCCCGGCGCGAACGCCGTCACGATGAGCGTCATCACGAGCAGGACCGGGATGTCGAGCAGGCCGGTGAAGCTCTTCATGACGGAGGTGATGGGGTCGCTGCGGAGCTTCTCGACGAAGAGCCGGTAGGCGAGGGTGTCGAGCTTCATGATCTCGCCCTCGCCGACCTCCTCGAGGAGGTAGAGGAAAACGAGCGCGGCCGCGAGCGCCACCAGCAGGCGGACGTTCCTGCGCGCGAGACCGGCCATGGAGCGCGCGAGCTGAGAGGAGCGCTTTGCGAGGTTGCCCAAGATGATTTCCTAACGCCGGGTTTGCGGGACCTGTAAGAAACCGAATTCTATTATCCCTGTGCCAGGGGAGGGTAAGCCCTATCCTTCTCCCCGAAAAAGAAGCCCCCCCGGCGAAGGTGCCGGGGGCTGCAGGGGTGCTAGATATGGGCGCGGATCTCTTTGATGAGCGCGTCTTTGGGCAGCGCGCCGACCATGCGATGGGCGACCTTGCCGTCCTTGAAGATCATCACCGTGGGGATCGAGACGATCTTATTCTGCATGGCGAAGTCGTAGTTGTCGTCGACGTTCATCTTGTAGAAGTCGAGCTCGCCGGCGAGCTCGCCGGAGACCTCCTCGACCACGGGGCCGAGCGCACGGCACGGGCCGCACCAGGGCGCCCAGAAATCGACGAGCACGGGCTTTTGGGCGGCGGCGAGGATCTGCGAGAGCTCCTCGGACTGAATCTCTTTGACGGACATGGCGACCTCCGGTCTGATTGCGGGCGCTGCGGCCCGCGAGTCTTTGCTTGATGGGAGGTATACCCGAATTACACTGTTATGGTGCAGCCGACCCAGGAGGAAGCCAGATGTCATCCGCAGCAGATCAGCGCCGCGAGGCCTGTGTGCAAAAAACGACCGCCGAGCTGGACGGCCTCGCCGCGCGCGGGGTGCGCGCCGGGGGCAACGCGTTCTCGCCGATCCTTGTGGCCAAGGGAGAGCGGACGGCCGAGGAGGCTGGCGGCGCGGAGCCGTTCTCGGGCGCGGACGGTGTCGCGCTCAAGGCGTCGCTCAAGGCGCTGGGGTATGCGCCAGAGGACTGGGAATGGCTTTTGACCTGCGACGACGCGGGCGAGGCGCTTCCTGAGGGGCTTTTGCGCGAGGCAGTCAGCGCGCTCGACCCGGCGACGCTCGTCTGCTGCGACGATGCCGCCGCCGCGGCGCTGCGCGAAGCGTATGCCGACGACCTCACGATCATCGAGAGCTTCGAGGAGGCGATGCTCGAGCCCGGCTACGTCGTCCAGCTCTGTGGCATGCGCGTCCTCAACCTCGGCGGCTTTGCCGCGGCGCTCTCCGACCCGCGCGCCAAGCAGCAGATGTGGGCGCGCCTCAAGCGCGCCGCCCCTCTTTCCGAGCCCTACTAACCCTCACTGGGTGACAGTCATTGCGTGCAGCTTTTTGGGACACCCATCAGCCAATGACTGTCACCCAGTGATGGGTGGCAATAGAAGCTGCACACAGCTGCACACAATGACTGTCACCAAATGAAGGGGGCGAGGCCGCCGTTCGGGCGTAAAATGAAGCCATCCGTGGATTTTTAACTCCCAGGGAGGACTCGCACATGGCAAACATCGTCGCACCGATCGACGCAACCCAGACCCCCGAGTGGAAGGCCGTTGCCGACCACGCCGCCGACATCAAGGCGAACTTCACCCTCAAGGAGGCGTTCGCGTCCGACCCCGAGCGCGTCTCCAAGTTCTCCTTCGACATGGGCGACCTGCACTTCGACCTCTCGAAGAACCTCGTCAACGACCAGACCGTCAAGCTCCTGCTCGACCTCGCGCGTGCCGTCAAGCTCGAGGAGCGCCGCGACGCCATGTACGCCGGCGAGCACCTGAACACCACCGAGGACCGCGCCGTCCTCCACACCGCGCTTCGCCGCCCCGCCTCCGACAAGGGCAAGTTCATCGTCGACGGCCAGGACACCGTGGCCGACGTCCATGAGGTCCTCGACCGCATGTTCGCCTTCGCCGAGCGCGTCCGCTCCGGCGAGTGGAAGGGCGTCACCGGCAAGAAGATCGAGCACGTCGTCTCCATCGGCATCGGCGGCTCCGACCTCGGCCCGGTCATGGTCTACGAGGCCCTTCGCCCCTACGCCAACGCCGACATCGACTGCCGCTACATCTCGAACATCGACCCCAACGACGCGGCCGAGAAGCTCCGCGGCCTCGACCCCGAGACCACGCTCGTGATCGTCGTCTCCAAGACCTTCACCACGCTCGAGACCCTCACCAACGCCCGCGAGGTCAGGACTTGGCTGCTCGACACCCTCAAGGCCCAGGGCGCCATCGACGGCTCCGACGCCGCGAACGCCGAGGCCATCAAGAAGCACTTCGTCGCCGTCTCCACCGCGCTCGACAAGGTCGCCGACTTCGGCATCGACCCGTCCAACGCCTTCGGTTTCTGGAGCTGGGTCGGCGGCCGCTACTCCGTCGACTCCGCCGTGGGCCTCTCGCTCATCGTCGTCTACGGCCCCGAGGTCTTCCAGCAGTTCCTCCAGGGTTTCCATGACCTCGACATGTACTTCCAGCAGACGCCGCTCGAGGACAACGTCGTCGCGCTCATGGGCATGATCAACGTCTGGTACTCCAACTTCTTTGGCTTCGGCACCCACGCCGTGCTGCCCTACAATCAGTACCTGCACCGCTTCCCGGCCTACCTCCAGCAGCTGACCATGGAGTCCAACGGCAAGTCCACGCGCTGGGACGGCACCGACGTCGTCTCTAACACCGGCGAGGTCTTCTGGGGCGAGCCGGGCACCAACGGCCAGCACGCCTTCTACCAGCTGATCCACCAGGGCACCCGTCCCATTCCCGCCGACTTCATCGCCTTCGCGAACACCGCGAACCCGACCAAGGACGGCGACCAGGACGTCCACGAGCTCTTCCTCGGCAACTTCCTCGCCCAGACCAAGGCGCTCGCCTTCGGCAAGACCGCCGACGAGGTCCGCGCCGAGGGCACGGCCGAGTGGATGGTCCCGGCCCGCGTCTTCAAGGGCAACCGCCCGACCACCTCGATCTTCGGCACCGAGCTCAACCCCCACACCCTGGGCGAGCTCATCGCGCTCTACGAGCACATCACCTTCGTCGAGGGCACCGTCTGGGGCATCGACTCCTTCGACCAGTGGGGCGTCGAGCTCGGCAAGCAGCTCGCCAAGCAGATCACCCCGGCCTTCCACGACGACGCCGCGCTCGAGAAACAGGACGCAAGCACCCGCGCCCTCATCGAGTACTACCGCAAGAACCGCAAGTAAGTAAGCAGCACGTAAGGGCAAAAAAGACCGAGGCTCGCGCCGAGGTCCTGCGCGGCGGCTCAGGCACCCTCCTGCGCCGCCGATATAAGCGCTAAAAACCCGCTCAGCGCCAGGATCGGCGCGCCAAGCCCCCGACTGTCCCAAGCGGACGGCTCGGGAGCTTTTTGTGCATGTTCCCCTAAAAATAGAAATCGCTAAGGTTTGTAGTATCGTAGGAGGGGTGACAATTTCCGGTCTGCATTATGGCCGGCCTGTACTAGGAAGGATTCCCGAGACCCCATGACGCTCCTCGAACTTATTAACCTGCTGAAGAAGCACCTCAAGCTCGTGGTGCTTCTTCCTTTGGCGTGCGCACTGGCCATGGGCATGTTCAGCATGCTGTTCATGAGCAACACCTACACGGCGACCACGAGCATGTACGTTCTCGTAAAGAACAACGACTCGGGCAACTCCTCGACGCTCTACTCCGACCTCAATGCCTCGCAGATGGTCACGAACGACGTCGCGACGCTGCTGAACTCCGACCGTGTGACCAACGAGACCGCCAAGGACCTGGGCCTCCAGAACCTCAAGGCCTATAAGGTCAGCGTCACGTCCGAGACCACCTCGCGCGTCATCGCCCTTTCGGTCACCGGGACCGACCCCGAGGGCGCCGCCCGCGTGGCCGACACCATGGCCCAGAAGGTCTCGTCCATCGCCCAGGAGGTCATGGACGTCCAGTCCATCAACGTCATCGACCAGGCGGAGGCGCCCAAGGACCCGAGTGGCCCCAACCGCCTGCTGTACACCGCCGTGGCTTTCCTTGCCGGCCTCTTTGCGGCGGTCGCGATCGTTGTCCTGTCCGACATGCTCAACACCAGGATCCGTAACCAGGAAGAGCTCGAGGAACTGCTGGGTGTCCCCGTCATCGGGCGCGTCCCCCAGATGTAAGGGGTATCACTAATGTTTGGAACCAACTCAACTTCAAGCAAGGGCACCGGCGACCGCGTTTTTCTCCAGAACGCCGTCAAGACCCTCGTCGCAAATATCCGGTTCGCCTCTGTGGATAATCCGGTGCACGTCATCGGCGTCTCCTCCTCCATCCCCAACGAGGGCAAGTCCTTGATCTCGTACGCGCTGGCCCAGGCGCTCGCCGCCGGCGGACAAGAAGTCCTTCTCGTTGACTGCGACCTTCGGCGCCGCAGCCTCGCGAACATGATCGGCACCCACGCTCAGGCGGGCATCTACTCGGTGCTTTCCGGGCAGACCGAGCTGAACGACGCCGCGGTCGAGACCTCCACGCCCGGCGTGTACCTGCTCGATTGCGAGCCGCACATCCCGAACCCCGTCGACATCCTGGCATCCCGCCGCTTCAAGTCCCTGGTGGCTCAGATGCGCGAGGAGTTCGGCTACGTCGTTATCGACACGCCGCCGCTGTCCGCCTTCGTCGACGGCGCCGTCATCTCGCAGAACGTCGACGGCATGTTGCTGGTCGTGCGCCGCAACTTCACCAAGCGCGACGAGATCCTGGGCGCTTACGAGCAGCTCAAGAAGGCCGGCGCCAACGTCCTGGGCACGGTGCTCAACTTCTGTGAGGACGAGAAGAGCGAGTACTACTACAGCTACTACAACAAGGATGGCAAGCGCGTGCGCAAGAGCTCCAGCTCCTCGCAGGGCGCGCCCAAGCTTCCCGATGCGCCGCTTTCGCAGCAGGTCGTCCACCCGAGTGTCCCCGCTTCCGCTCCCGTTGCCGCTTCTGCGCCCGCGGCGACGGGTCTGAAGCCCCTGCCCAACACCAGCGCTTCTCCGGACAGCACGATGGCCTTCCTTAAGCAGTCCGGTTATCAGCCGCGCACTGACTTCGACGAGTAACGGCGGTACTTCCTAGCAATGCGTGATATGCACTGCCACATCCTTCCCGGCGTCGACGACGGCGCGAGAGACCTCGACGCGAGCCTTCGCATGCTCGAGGCCGCCCGCGCCGTCGGCGTGACGTCGATGGTCTGCACGCCGCACGCGCGCAGCCCCTACTTCGACTACGAGAAGATGGTCGCAGCGTACCAGGAGTTCTCTGCCGCCGCGGCCAAGGCCGCGCCCGAGGTGCACGTCGCCATGGGCTTCGAGGTCGCGCACCGCAAGCTCATGCAGCTCGGCGTCGAGGAGTGGGCCCCGTACCTGCGCTTCGCCGAGACCGAGGAGTTCCTGCTCGAGCTCGATACCGGCTGCGTGGCGGCCGACTTCCAGGAGTACGAGCGCACCATTTACACGCTCCAGGGGATGGGCTTCACGGTTATCATCGCCCATCCCGAGCGTTACCGCGCGATCCAGAAGGACATTCAGATCGCCCGCAATCTGGTGAACATGGGCTGCAAGCTCCAGGCATCAGCCGACTTCGTCGCCGGTGGCCGCTTTGGCCGCGAAAAGAAGCCCGCGAAGCGCATGTTCGAGGAGAAGCTCTACACCTACATCGCGAGCGACGCCCACAAGCCCGAGCACTACGCGCTTCTCGACCGAGCTCGCCGCGACTACGCCGTCCGCGGAAAGCACTTCCGCTAGCGCCTTCCGCCGCTCTTCTTGGCACTGGCCGCAGGCGGTGAGCTCATTCGAAAATGGACAGGGGCCCGGGGGAACAAGTTCCCGCGGGCCCCTACTTTGGCAGCTGCCAAGCGTGAGTCGCTATCGCTTTACAGTGCGAGGGCACGCGTCTGCGATTAAGCTGCGTCGTGCCGCCGCTCCCTGCACGAATACAGCATTCCCATTCATGCTTGGCGCAAACCCGGGACGCAACCTTTACACAATCCTGTTCTTTGCCCTGAACTCGCGGCTGAACGCATGTTGTACAATGGCGAACGGTCAATTCCCTAAACCCCAAGTAGAAGGGTCCGCATGAAACCTCGACCTGCCAGTCGATGACCTGCGGCGTGCTCGAGCCACGCCGCCCCGGCGTCAAGCGCATTAAGGAGCACGAATGATCTACCTGTCCCAACTCATGGGCAACCCGGTCTACGCCTCGGATGGCGAGAAGATCGGTTCTGTTTCCGATCTCGGCATCGCCACGGGCGAGGTCTTCCCCCGTGTGACCAGCCTCGCGTTTAAGGGCCCCGGCCGCACCCCCTTCATGATCTCCTGGCGCAAATACGTCGACACATACGACGAGAAGGAGATCCACCTCAAGGTCCCCGCGACCGAGATCCGCTTCTCGTACCTGCAGCCGGACGAGGTCCTTATCGCGCGCGACATCCTGAACAAACAGATCGTGGATACCCGCGGCATGCGCGTCGTCCGCGTGAACGACCTCAAGCTCTCGGACACCAACTCAACGCAGCTGCGCCTGCTCGGCGCCGAGGTCGGCGCCCGCGGAATCCTGCGCTCGCTGAGCCCGGCGCTCGAGCGCGGGGTCCTCAAGCTCTCGCGCACCTTCGGCAAGCCCATCCCCGAGAAGATCATCGCCTGGTCCTACATGGACCTCGTCGAGCGCGACCTCTCGAACGTCAAGCTGAGCGTCTCGCACAAGACCCTCGACGACATGCACCCCGCCGACATCGCCGACATCATCGAGCGGCTCGACCCGCGCCTTCGCGGCCAGGTCTTCGCCCAGCTCGACGACGAGCAGCGCGCCGGAGCCATGGCCGAGTTCGACGACGACGCGATGGCCGCCGAGCTCATGGGCAACATGGACGAGTCCGACGCTTCCCGCATGCTGTCCGAGATGGACCCCGACGACGCCGCCGAGCTCGTCAGCGAGCTCGACTACGACAAGGCCGAGAAGCTCCTGCGCCTGATGGGCGTCCAGGAGCAGCGCGCCATCCGCCAGCTGCTCGGCTACCGCGAGGACACCGCGGGCCGCATCATGACCTCCGAGTTCGCCGCCCTGCCCGAGGACAAGACCGTTGCCGACGCCGTCGCCCTGCTGCGCGGCCTCGACGAGGACTTCGAGAGCGTCCGCTACGTCTACCTCACCGACGAGGACAACAAGCTCTGCGGCGTCGTGACGTTAAACCAGATCATCGTGTCCGAGCCCGACACCCGCCTCGGCGACATCTGCACCGAGGAGGTCATCACCGCGAGCCCCGAGGACGACCAGGAGGACGTCGCCGAGGACATCGCCAAGTACAACCTGCTCGCGATGCCCGTCGTGGCGGACGACGGCCACATGCTCGGTATCGTCACCGTCGACGACGCGCTCGACGTCCTGGAAGAGGAGCACGCAGAGGACCTGCAGATCGCGGGCGGCGCTCCCTCCGACGACGACAACGCGCAGGGCGGCGATCTCGTCTGGCTGCTTCGCCGCAACGCGTGGTTCTTCCTGTGGGTCGTGGGCGCCGCTGCCATGGCGGTCGGCCTTCCCGCGCTGGGCGTCGACAGCTCGACCGTGCTGCTGATGTGCGCCGCGATGCCCGTCGCGCTCGTCGTCGCGGACGACTCCATCAGCTACGTCACGAACTTCTTCCTTCAGAACGACCCTGATGACGACGATTCGCCCTCGATGCTCGGCTTCACGGTAAAGAGCCTCGGTATCGGCGTCGTGCTCGCCGCCGTCGCGGTGCTCGCGGCGCTCATGCTCGACAGCGTCGTGCGCGCAGGCTCGCCCGCGGCGCTCGCGTCGGTGTCCACGGGCTTCTTTGCGGCAGCCGCCGCGATTCTGCTGAGCTTCCTGCTCAGCCCGCTTTACCTTGTGTACCTGCGTAAACGTGACGAGAAGAACCAGGACGCCTCCGGGTTCGCGCTCTCGATGTGCTCCATGGTCGTCGCACTCGCCGTGTTCGTCGCCATCGTCATCGTGAAGGCGGTGGTCCTCTAGTGGCGCTCGATTCCGAGGCACAGAAGCCCCAGACAAAGAAGTCCCCGGCAAAGAAGCCCGGCGCGAATCCGACCGCTCCCAAGGGCGACGGCGCCCCGCAGGCTACCGCGCGCCGCAGGCTCGACCCCAAGCGCGTGCTCGCGGCGATGGGCCCCGGCATGGTCGCCGCGCTCGCGGGTGCCGACGCCGGCGGCGTGGCCACTTACTCCAGCGCCGGCGCGTTCTTCGGCTACGGCCAGCTCTGGACCGTGCCCGTCATGTGCCTGCTGCTCATCGTCGCGCAGGAGACCGCCGCGCGCATGGGCTGCGTTACGGGCAAGGGCTTCGCGTCGCTCATCCGCGAGCAGTTTGGTGTACGCCTCTCGGCCCTCGCCATGCTCGCGCTGCTGATCTCGAACACCACGGTCACGCTCTCCGAGTTCGCCGGCATCGCCTCGGGCCTCGGGCTCTTCGGCGTGCCCGCCATCGTGAGCGTGCCCATCGCCGCGCTCGCCATCTGGATGCTCACCATGAGCGGCTCCTACCACCGCATCGAGAAAATCCTGCTGGCCATCAGCTGCGTCTTCGTCACCTATGTGGTGGCCGGCGTCATGGTCGGCCCCGACTGGGGAGACGCCCTCAACGCGACCCTCATCCCGCGCTTCTCGACCGACCCGCAGTACTTCAGCGTCCTCGTGGCAAACATCGGCACCACCATCGCCCCATGGATGATCTTCCTCGCGCAGTCCAACGTCGTCGAGAAGAACGCGCACGCCGAGGACCTGCCCTACCAGCGCATCGACACCGTCACGGGCTCCGTCGTGGCGAGCGCCATCAGCTGGTTCATCATCCTGACCACGGGCGCCGTGCTCTTCCCGGCGGGCATCCAGGTGAGCAGCGCCGAGGACGCGGCGCTCGCCCTGCAGCCGCTCGTGGGCGACTACGCGACCGTGCTCTTCGGCGCGGGCCTCGTCGGTGCGTCGTTCCTCGCGGCGTGCGTGCTGCCTGGCATCACCTCGAGCGCCATCTGCGAGGCCTTCGGCTGGGAGCGCGGCAGCGACCGCAGCTGGGCCGAGGCGCCCGTCTACCGCGGCATCATCACCGCCGTCATCATCTTCTCGGCCGTGGTCGTGGTCATCCCGAACGTCGACCTCTTCGGCATCATGATGCTCGCGCAGGTCATCAACGGTGTGCTCCTGCCCGTGCTGCTCATCTTCATGGTGCTCATCGCGAGCGACCGCCACGTCATGGGCCGCTTCCGCAACAGCCGCGCATGGAACGGCCTCACCTGGTTCACCATCATCGCCGTGGTGATTCTTACCATTGTTATGTTCGTTCTGCAGGCGATGGGGCTCTAGCGAGCGGCGCCGCGCCGCTTCATGGTAGAGTACCTTCCTGTGAGCGCGTTCGATGGGGGCGGGTGACGTTACACCTCGAACCTGGTCAGGGCCGGGAGGCAGCAGCCATAAGGGGCCTCTGACGGGCACCCGTTCCCATCGAGCGCGCTTCTTTGTAACTTAGCTGCCCCGTGGCCTGTGCCGCGGGGCAGACTTGTGACCAGAGGTTTTTTGACCATCGTCCAAAAAGGAGATTCACCCGCATGGGCTTCATCAACTTCATCGCAGAGCTGCTCCACGACCCCCGCAGCGCAATTGCTGCCTGGATCGCCGCCGGCCCGCTCATGGCCTACGGCTGCGTGTTCCTGATCATCTTCATCGAGACGGGCGTGGTGTTCTTCCCGTTCCTCCCCGGCGACTCGCTGCTCTTCGCCTCGGGCTTCTTTGCCCATAACGGCGGCTTCAACATCTTTGCGCTGCTCGCGGTCGCGTGGTGCGCCGCCATCCTCGGCGACCAGTGCAACTTCATGATCGGCCACTTCTTTGGCAAAAAGATCATCGCGTCCGGCAAGGTCAAGGCCATGACCCCGGAGCGCCTGGCCAAGTCCGAGGCCTTCCTCGACAAGTGGGGCCACCTCGCCATCTTCCTCGGGCGCTTCTTCCCCTTCATCCGCACCTTTGTGCCCTTCATCGCGGGTATGGGCGGCATGCACTGGCGCAACTTCGTGATCTTCAACGTCCTCGGCGGTATCACCTGGTCGACGTTGTTCACGCTGCTCGGCTACTTCTTTGGCGGCATCCCCTTCGTGCAGGAGCACTTCGAGCTCCTCATCATCGGCATCGTCGCGGTGAGCATCGTCCCGACCGTGGTCGGCCTCGTCAAGGCCAAGTTCGCAAAGAAGCAGGCGTAGACCGGGCGCAGAAACCCCGACGCTCAGCCCCGGCGCCGCCTTGTCCGCGCAGAAACCCCGACGCCCAGCTCCGGCACCGCCTTGCTCGCGCAGAAACCCCGGCGCTCAGCCCCTCTCCCCGGGCTGGACGTCGGGGTTTCTGCGCAAAGGGGTTAGCCCGAGGGCTGGACACCAGGTTTTTTGCGCGAGAGTCGACGCTGCGGAGCTGGATGCCGACAAATCTGCGCGGGTGCCGCCTGCCTGAAGTAGCATGGGTGATGTCTGCACGCAGCGTGGAAGGGGCTAAAGCCAATGAAACTCATCATCGCGTCCGACATCCATGGCGCCGCCGATTGGTGCGAGCGCCTCATGGCCGCCATCGAGGCCGAGAAGCCCGATCGGGTGGTGCTCCTCGGCGACCTCCTGTACCACGGCCCCCGCAACGACCTGCCGGCTGATTACGCCCCCAAGCGCGTGATCGAGATGCTCAACGGCATCGCCGACCGCATCATCACCGTGCGCGGCAACTGCGAAGCGGAGGTCGATCAGATGGTCCTCGGCTTCCCCTGCATGGCCGACCACAACGTGCTCATCGACCCGGCGGCAGACGGGAAGACGCTCTTCTTTACCCACGGGCACGTCTATGGCCCCGGGCTCCACAACAGCGTCGATAACTGGCCGGCGCTGCCCGCGAACTCCGCGTTCGTCTACGGGCACACGCACAAGAAGGTCCTGCAGGAGGTGGAGGGCCACCCGGGCGTGACCGTCTTCAACCCCGGCTCGGTGGGCATCCCCAAGGACGGCACCCACAGCTACGGCATCTACGAGGACGGCCGCTTCGAGCACCGCGAGCTCTAGGCTTCCCGGCGCCACCCTTAACCCTCGGCTGCGCCCCGAAGCTCCCAGCGCAATCCTTCCGGTCCTGAACGCCGCCCCTTAACCTTCGGCTGCGACTCCCAACTTCTATGCTGCGCCCCCTCCGCCCATCTTGCCTCGACCGCCACCCGCCCGACACCTCTGGACGGGCGGCGCCCGTTTACGCCCACATCGCCTGCTCCAAGCCCTTCTTTGCGCCCTATATTCCCCACGTCAAAAAATCTAATGTGAAGAGACTTAGATAATGTATAGAATCAAGACGCACAGGGGATAAACTCAAACGTACAAAGAGCGTATAAGGGCGCGCGGGTCCACGGACGCCGCGCGCAACAAAGAAAGGACCGCAATCATGGGCAAGATCCTAGGCATCGACCTCGGCACCACCAACTCCGCCATGGCCGTTCTCGAGGGCGGCCAGCCGACCATCATTGTCAACGCTGAGGGCGAGCGCACCACCCCGTCCGTCGTCGGCTTCCGCGCCGACGGCGACCGCATCGTCGGTAAGGCCGCGAAGAACCAGGCCGTCACCAACCCGACCAACACCGTCTTCTCCATCAAGCGCTTCATGGGCCGTCGCTACGACGAGTGCACCTCTGAGCTCAAGACCGTCCCGTACAAGGTCAAGAGCGGCACCGGCTCCCGCGCCGTCGTCGAGATCGACGGTGAGGACTTCACCCCGGAGCAGGTCTCCGCGATGATCCTCTCCAAGATGAAGGCAGACGCCGAGAAGTACCTCGGCGAGCCCGTCACCGACGCCGTCATCACCGTCCCGGCCTACTTCAACGACGCCCAGCGTCAGGCCACCAAGGACGCCGGCAAGATCGCCGGCCTCAACGTCCAGCGCATCGTCAACGAGCCGACCGCCGCGGCCCTCGCCTACGGCCTCGACAAGAAGGACATCGACCAGAAGGTCCTCGTCTTCGACCTGGGCGGCGGCACCTTCGACGTGTCCCTGCTCGACCTCGCCGACGGCGTCGTCGAGGTCCTTGCGACCAACGGCGACAACCACCTGGGCGGCGACGACTGGGACCAGCGCGTCATCGACTGGATGGCCGACAAGTTCCAGCAGGAGAACGGCATCGACCTGCGCAAGGACCCGATGGCGCTTCAGCGCCTGAAGGAGGCCGCCGAGAACGCGAAGAAGGAGCTCTCGTCCGCGCAGCAGACCCAGATCAACCTGCCCTTCATCACCGCTGACGCCTCCGGCCCCAAGCACCTCGACTACACGCTGACCCGCGCCGAGTTCGAGAAGATCACCCGCGACCTCCTCGACCGCTGCAAGGCCCCCGTCACCAAGGCCCTGCACGACGCCAACCTCCAGATCTCGCAGGTCAACGAGGTCATCCTCGTCGGCGGCTCCAGCCGTATGCCCGCTGTCCAGGAGCTCGTCAAGCAGATGACCGGCAAGCAGCCGAACATGTCCGTGAACCCGGACGAGGTCGTCGCCGACGGCGCGGCCGTCCAGGGCGGCGTCCTGACCGGCGATGTCTCGGGCATCCTGCTGCTCGACGTCACCCCGCTTTCCCTCGGCGTCGAGACCATGGGCGGCGTCATGACCAAGATGATCGACCGCAACACCACGATCCCGACCTCTAAGTCCGAGATCTACTCCACCGCCGCGGACAACCAGACCTCCGTCGAGATCAACGTCCTGCAGGGCGAGCGCGAGTTCGCCCGCGACAACAAGTCGCTCGGCAAGTTCCAGCTCACCGGCATCCCGGCCGCCCGCCGCGGCGTCCCGCAGATCGAGGTCACCTTCGACATCGACGCCAACGGCATCGTGAAGGTCACCGCTAAGGACAAGGCCACCGGCAAGTCCCAGCAGATCACCATCTCCGGCTCCACCGCGCTTTCCGACGACGAGGTCGACCGCATGGTCAAGGACGCCGAGGCCCACGCCGAGGAGGACAAGAAGCAGAAGGACGAGATCGAGGTCCGCAACCAGACCGACTCCCTGTGCTACGGCGCCGAGCAGACGCTGAAGGACCTGGGCGACAAGGTTCCCGCCGACCAGAAGAAGGAGGTCGAGGACGCCATCGCCGAGGCCAAGAAGGCCCTCGAGGGCAGCGACATCGACGCCATCAAGGCCGCCGGCGAGAAGCTCACCGAGGCTTCCCAGAAGCTCGCTCAGATCGTCTACTCCACGACCGACGAGGGCGCCGCTGCGGCCGGCCAGCCGGGCGCGGGCGCTGCCTCCAACGGCGGCGACGACGTGGTGGACGCCGACTACGAGGTCGTCGACGACGACAAGTAATCGGGTCCCGCCCCGCGCGCGGGCACCTCGCCCGCGCGGCTCGCGGCGCGCCGGCGCAAAGCCGGGAGCGCGCCGCAGGTAATCGACTGATTCGGGAGGCGGCCCCAGCCGGCCGCCTCCCTTCTGAGGAAACTAGGAGGGTGACGTGAAGGTGCCCATTCAGAGTGACGAGACCAAGGACGAGGCCGCCCAGGCCGAGCCCGTGAACGATACCGAGACCGCTGCCGCCGACGCCGCCGAGCCCGAGCTCGACCCGGACGAGGAGGCCGCGCGCGTGGCGGAGGCAATCCGCCGCGGCGAGGAGGCTGCCGAGAAGGAGCTCGCCTCCGACGCCGGCAAGCTCCGCGAGGAGCGCGACGAGCTCGCAAAGAAGCTCGCCGCCGTCGACGACGACATCGCCGCCGCAAAGAAGCAGGCTGCCGATGCGACCGACCGTCTCGTGCGCCTGCAAGCGGACTGGGACAACTACCGTCGCCGCACCGCGAGCGAGCGCCTCGCCGAGAAGGAGCGTGCCGCCGAGAAGCTCGTGATCGCGCTTCTTCCCGTCATCGACGACATGGAGCGCGCCATCGAGCACTCCGGCTCCGTCGAGGGCGACGACCAGCTCAAGCAGTTCGTCGACGGCATCGACGCCGTCCACACAAAGATGGTCGGGGTTCTCGCCAAGGAGGGCGTCGAGGTCATCGACCCCGCTGGCGAGCCGTTCGAGCCGCTGGCCCACCAGGCCGTGGGCCGTGTCGAGGACAAGGACGCCTACGACGAGACGGTCCGCGACGTGTACCAGAAGGGCTACAAGATGGGCGACAAGGTCATCCGCACCGCGATGGTCACGGTGACCTACGGCGGCCCCAAGCGCCCGGCTCCCGAGCCTGAGCCCGAGGACGACGCGGCCGGCGACGACGGCGCCAAGAAGTAAACGACTCACAGGCGCCCGGGCACGAGCTCGGGCGCGCTTTTTTCGAAAGGGGGCTCGTGCACAATGGCAGAGCGAAACTACTATGACATCCTCGGCGTCAAGCGCGACGCCACCGATGACGACATAAAGAAGGCCTTCCGCAAGCTGGCCGCCAAGTACCACCCCGACGCGGGCGGCGACGAGGCGAAGTTCAAGGAGATCAGCGAGGCGTACACCACGCTTTCCGATAAACAGAAGCGCAAGGAATACGACCAGCTCCTGATGTTCGGCGGCATCCCCGGCGCCGGGCGCCCCGGCGGCGGCTACAGCTACACCACCAACGTCGGCGGCAACTGGCAGGACATCTTTGGCGGCATGGGCGGCGACGGCTTCGGGGGCTTCGACTTCTCGTCGATCTTCGGCGGGGCGGGCGGCCCTGGCCGCGCCCGCGGGCCCCAGAAGGGCTCCGACCTCACCATGTCCATCGACGTGACGGCCGAGGAGGCCTTCAGCGGCGCGACGCGTAAGGTGACCTACCGGGTGCCCTCGACGGGGCTCGAGGAGACCCTCACCGTGAAGATCCCCGCCGGTGCGGTGGACGGCGGCAAGCTGCGCTACCGCGGCCGCGGCGAGTCGGGCGCCAACGGCGGCACACGTGGCGACCTCGTCATTACCACGCACGTCGCGGAGCACCCGCTCTTCAAGCGCGACGGCGCCGACGTGCGCATGGAGCTGCCGCTGTCGATGTACGAGGCGGCGCTCGGCACCACGGTCGACGTCCCCACGCCCGAGGGCAAGGAGGTCAGGCTGAAGATCCCGGCCGGTACCCAGACCGGCAAGACCTTCCGCTTCAAGGACCTCGGCGCCCCCGACGTCAAGCGCAAGGGCTCGAAGGGCGCCCTCTACGTGACGGTGCAGGTCAAGGTCCCGACCATGCTCTCAAAGAAGGAGCGTGACGCGCTGGAGGCCTTAAAGGCCGCCGACGAGCGCGACTACCGCGAGGAGGTCGAGCGCTATGGCGCGTAACGACGAAGGGCGCAACAAGCCCCTCTACATGATCAGCGTCGCGGCCGAGCTCACGGGCATGCACCCGCAGACGCTGCGCGTCTACGAGCAGAAGGGCCTCGTGAACCCCGGCCGCTCGCGCGGCAACACCCGCCTGTACAGCCAGGCCGACATCGACCGGCTGAACCTCATCTCCAAGCTCACCGACGAGGGCATCAACCTGGCCGGCGTCGTCCGTATCCTCGACATGCGCGAGCAGACCCTGCAGCTCAAGGACGAGCTCGAGTCCATGCGCGACCAGATGCGCGCCATGGAGGAGGAGCTCCACGAGTACCGCGTCCAGGAGCGCATCACGGCGATCGCGCGCTACGAGGGCAATCCCGAGCAGATGATGCGCAAGCTGCTCGGCAACGGATCGGCCCCCGCCGGAGCGTCGGAGGGCGAGGCCGAGTAGCCGCGCCTCGGACGGTGCGCGCTTCTTGCCAACGGCGGAAATAGTGTACATATCCCTAACCGGGCCCCAAGGAATCCTGCGATTTCTTGGGGCCCGCTCGTGGATATATACGTTATTCCGCTAATGCCGCGACGTCGGGTCTACCGCTCGAATCGGATGGCGACGCCTTCCCCGCGCGAATGGCGCGCCAAACGCGCAGCGCGGTCAATCCTGAAAGCGCAAGTCGCATGGTCCTTCTTTCCAAATGCCGGCACGCGCAAATAGTGTACATATCCTAACCATGGCAAGAAGAAATGCCTGGTAAAAAATGCGCGCGGGCTTGGAAATGTACACTAACGAATCTCGTTTTCGTTGATTTGCCGTCTCCTGTTTGGCCGATAATACGGAATCATGCTGCGATGTCACCCCTAGGGGGATGACGCATCAATTTGGGGGCCTTGCCAGTGAGAGTCCGGAACGATTACTCGCGCTATGCTGAACTGCTTTTACTGTTTGTCGTTTTCCTTCCACGACCGGTTTTCCTGTGTGAGCTGCGATGGGCTAATGTGGTGGACTACATGCCCTGCTATGACTACAGGGCAGTCATCGTTGCATCATTAATTGTTCTTTTAATCGGCAAGAATTCAGGCTACCCCGTCATCAAGAAGGCTCTGGGTCACAAAAGGGCGGAAAGCGCGCTGATCCTTGTAGTCCTGTTTTGCGTCCTGCTCGAGTTGCTCGTCTACACGACCCCGCTCTCCGGACTATTGTTGGGGATTTTTGTGCGAGGCTTCGACGGGCTGTTCTTCGCGAGCTCAGGCCTGCAATGCGTTGAGCTGGCGGCGATGGGGGCGCTCTGCCGTCTTGTCCGAAAGCCGGAGCCTGATATTGACCGAGTGGGGTTTTGCCTGGGCCTCTTGCTCGAGGGCTCTCTGCTCCTCGCGGACATTGCGTCCGGCTGGCTTGTCTGCCTGCTTTGCGCCTGCTTTCTGGCGGCGATGGTTTCCATCGCGTTCGAGGGGGGACTGCGTAGGAGCTTTTGCGGACTTCTTGATAGCTGCACGTGCCTTGCGCTTGTGGCTGCGATGCGATTCGATACGTTTTTGCAGATCGATACTGGGGACCGAATGCCAATGCTCCAGCTTGTCGCGGCGATAGTGCTCGCAGCTGCCGTGCTGGTTGTTGCAAACGGGGCTAAAAGAGAGATTCGGCAGACTGAGGGGGAATGTGGCGAGTCGAGATTCTCCGAATTAAGCCCTCGTCAGCAAGAAGTGCTCTCTGCATTGATCAAAGGGAAGACCGCTGGTGAGATTGCTGCGGAGTTGGGGATTACGTCGGGCGCGGTCGGTGAGCACAAGCGCCGCGCGTTTCAGCGGCTGGGTATCGATGGTATAGAGGACCTCGATTCTCGCGATTCCGTGAATACCTGGTCGGATGAGGGTCTGTCGGAGTCGCTGCGCCGGCTCTCGCTGTGCGTCCCCGGTTTTCTAATCCTGCTCTATGGCTTAGGCCCGGGGTGGGCTTCGCTGAAGGCGCTGCGCCTCATGATGGTGTGGTCGATAACCGTTGTAGCGGCAGACTCCTTGACGGGCAAGGCTCACGGGGCTTGCTGCGATTTCGTGTCGCTCGCGCTTATGTTGCTCGTCTTTCTGGCAATGCCTACCGGCAACAGGCGCTTAGCGGAGCTGGCGTTTGCGTGTTTTGCGGGCAACATCGCTTCGCAGGTTGTTGCGAGGGGCAAGCTGATTGGCGCGCGCGGTGAAGGAGCGGCCCTTGTTCCTTGGCTTGTTCAGGTGTCCTGGAAATTCGATCTTGCCGAAGGGCTACTTTGGGCGGCTTGCTTGGGGTTAGCTCTTGTGACGGCGGCTCGGCTTGTGGCGGCAATTGGTAGTCGTCGGGCTTCTTGCGAGATTGGACAGATGGACGCAGCGTTCCTTCGAACGTATCTGGAGTCCAGGGGTCTGAATGAGCTCCAGGCGCGCGTGGCGGTGCTGTGCGCGGATGGCTGCTCCAGCAGGGAAATATGCCAAGAATTGATGATCTCGCCCGGTACGGTCAACTCGTACCGAACAAAGGCATATAGCCAATTAGGCGTAAGCGGAAGGGATGACCTAAGAGAGCTCTTTAACAAAGTACGAGGTAAAGAGCTGTATAAGAAATCGCATTCCGAATAATACGCGACACAGCCGTCCTCTGTGTGGTTTGATACAGTCAATTCGCCCGGGCATGTCGCCGGGTGCAAAAGGCTCAACAGAGGCGGTGGCCTATGGTCGAGATGGTCGATTACTGCAAAACAATTGCACGGGCCCCGGTGCTCGATCATATCAACGTGAGGCTCGAGGACGGGCGGATTTACGGTCTCAAGGGTAAGAACGGCTCGGGCAAAACCATGTTGCTGAGGGCTATGTGCGGCTTGATCCGGCCGACGTCGGGACAATTGCTCATAGACGGCGAGCCCCTGCCCCGCGGTAGGTTTGCGCAGGACGCCGGCGTGCTCATTGAGAACCCTGAGTTTCTTCCGGGATATACCTGCAAAGAGAATCTCATGGGCTTGGCAAGAATCAACAACAAAATCGGCGAAAACAAGGTTGACGAAGCCCTGGCGTCCGTCGGCCTCGATCCGGGTGACGGACGGCCTGTAAGAGCTTGCTCTTTGGGCATGAGGCAGCGCCTGGGAATTGCCGCTGCGCTCATGGAGAGCCCAGGGCTGATTCTGCTGGACGAGCCGGTAAACGCTCTCGATCCCGAAGGCGTCGCCCTCGTAGCTGGGCTCTTGCAAAATGCGCGGGCCCGAGGCGCTTTGGTGGTCGTCGCGTGCCATGATTCGGGCGAGATAGAAGGGCTGTTTGATCAGACGTTTCTGATGGCGGAGGGAAGGCTGCGCCCGCCGAACTCCGAGGGGGAGTCAAAATGAAGGGCAGGAATGCGCGCCTCCTTGTGGGCATATTGATGCTGGCGTTGCTTGCGGTCGTGTCTCATGTTCGTATTGAAGCTCTGAACGGCATGTACCCCCATAGCGACCGCGTCTTCTCCATGGGCCAAGAAGTGCCTGTTGAGATGAGCTGGGGCGCGGGGCAGGGGGAGCAACATATCGCAGTGACATCCGTTGCTTTTCTTGACGAAGCGCAGGTGCTGCAGCTTCAGTCTTGGGCTCTGTCGGCGACTCCCGAAAGGTCGTGCCCGGCTCTTCTTGTAACGGTAAAGAGCGAAGATGCCGACTTGGCATCGCTTGTATCTGTGCTGCGATTGACGACCGGACCGTGCTCATGGGCTCCCGACCAGCAGGTCAGCGCCTCTTTGTATTATCAGACGGGCGATTCGCCGGGCAAAAGCGAGTTCGACCTCGTGTTTCTTCTTTCCCCCGAGACGTGCAGCGATGCCGTTTGGGCCTCGCCGACGAGCCATGAGTATGAGCTCGTATGCACGCTTTGGCCGACGCGCAAAGCCGTCGAGCTCGGCAGGCCGGCCTCGGGGGCGCTGCCTTCGTTGGGTTAGGGGGGCGATATGGGCATTTATCTTTATGAGCTCAGGCGTGCGTTTTGTTCTCGCCGATTTTTCCTTGCCGTGGCGGTGGCGCTCGTGCCGTCGTTGCTGCAGCTGATTACAGGGCCGTTGGCGTATGGCTTCGGTGAAATATGGGCCCGGTGGCGCTCGGGTTTGTATGGGGTGACGCCCCCTTCGCTCTACGGGACCTGGATGGGCGGAACGCTCGGCTCGGTGTTCTCGGAGCTTTTTTACGTGCTTGCACCGCTGTTTTGTTGTCTTCCCTATGCGTGGAGCTTGGGGTCAGATCTTCACGGCGGGTTTGCTGGGGTGCTCGTGCAAAGATGCGACGCCAGATCGTATCTGTGTGCCAAATCCGCTGCGTGCTTCCTTGCTGCCGCTGCTGTTGTGGTCGTGCCGCAGGCGGTCAACTTCTGGCTGAGCGCGTTGTGCGTTCCCACCTTGTCCCCCGATCCGGCCGCGGGGATGTATGCCGTGTTCGCGCGATCGGCGTTCTCAGAGCTGTTCTATGCCTGGCCGATTCTCTATGTAGGGCTGTATCTGCTGATCTCCGCCGTGACGATGGGCCTGTTCAGCGTACTCGCGATGCTCTTGGCCATGCCGTTTCGCAACACGGGGCTTGTGGCCGCGCTTCCGCTGATCGCCGATGAGCTTCTCTATTTTGCGTTGTTCTGCCTTGGGCTTGGCGGTTATGCGCCGAGTAGGGTGATCATGCCAAACCAACCGGTGCTCGGAATCGAGCCGGTGTGGGTCTTGGTCGAAATCTGCTTCCTCGCGGTGGCCTCGGCAGCCCTTCTTTATAGGCGCATCGAGGAGTTCGAAGTCATATGAAAATCGGCAGAAACGCAGCTTATGCAGGGCTTGTGCTTGGAGTGACTATCTTTTTTGCGCTTCGAGCGTTTCTGTCCTACGGGCAGGGTCCTGGGGTATACGGTGCGGCCGAGGCCGACGGCGTGCTTCGCTCTTTCTTTGCGGGGGTTGCCTATCCTGTTGGCGGCAGGGTTCTGGTCCCTCTGGATTGGCTGCTCATGGTCGCAGGCGCGCAGGCCGCATGCGCCGCGGTGATGGCGCTGAGCCGTGGTCGTTGGGGCGTCCAAGTGACTCTACGAATCGGGTCATCAGTAAAAGCGTGGCTAGGGATATGCATCGTTATGGCGGCGATTGCGACTGCGTGGATTCTTTGCGCGCTGACTGCATGCTCCGTGGCCGCTCTAGGCCTCGGTGTGCGGATCGGGGAGGGAGCACCGGGGATCATTGCGCTTGAGCTTTCCTCATTGCTCGCTTTGCTCCTTGCTCAGGCGGTGGCGTCCCTTTTTGCCGGGCCAATCATCGGTTTTTGCGCGGCGTTTATTTACTCGACGCTCGCGTTCATCGGTCCTTGGGCGGCGCTCCCGCCGTCCTGGATGATGCTGGAAAGAAGCCCGTGGATCTGGCAAGGTGGCGCCTCGGTACCCGCGGCGACAGCGGCATCTGTGGCACTCTCGCTTTTATTGATCCTGGTCGGAGCATTCGTTTCTTGGCGACGTGATTGGCTGGTGGTCACGCGATGAGAAGAAAACAAGTACCGTTGGCCGCCCTGCTCGTTGCGGCTGCGTGCTTTGTGGTTATTCGCTACGTTCAGCTGAGCTTTACTCTGGACGCTTTTCAAAAGGGGGCGGCTCCGTGCTTTGCCGATTTGATCATTCAGTCGATCAGCGGGGAGGGTCCGATCTCGTGCTCGTGGTTTTTGGCCGTCGGGGTCGAATGCTCGATGCTTTCGGTACTTTGGGAGCGCGAACGCAGCGCTCAGTATGTTGTTCTTTCGGGAAGCTGGCGTCGGCTTTGCGCGGAGGAGTTGTGCTCGGCGGCTCGGGCAGCTTTGGGGGTGGGGCTTGCTGAGTTCGCGTTGATTTGCGTCTCCGGCCTGATCGGTGTGGGGGCATCGAATCTTGCGCTGCTCTCATTTTCGGAAAGAAGTTCCTATTTTGCGTATAAGGCGGGACATGTTCTGGAGACTGAGCCGAGCCTCGGTTTGGTTCTGGCGCTGTGCTGTGCGGCTCTTCTTGCCATATGCCTGTTTGGCGCCGCCTCGTTTGTTCTTCTCAGGTGGTTGCTCGGGTCTTCGGCCGTCCCGCTGCTCATAGAGCTGCTGTTTGGCCTGACGGTTGCCCAAGGGGAGTACTCATTCGTCTACGAGATTGTTCGGGCGCTCGGGGGCACGCTCGATGCCGTCAACCCGCTATACCTACTAACGAGGCTCCCGAGCGTTGCGTGGAGCGTGTGGCTTGAGGGGTCGTTTTGGGGCATTGGATTGACGGTCTGTTTGGCCATGCTTTTTGGCGTGGCGGCCTTTGTGGTTGCGCCGCATGCACGGTTGGCGGACCGGGTGCCGATGCGGCGGTCCTTCTTTCCAAAGGCCATAGCGGGTAAATAGTGTGCATATCCCAACCCAGGAAAGAAGAAATGCCTGGTAAGAAACGCACTCGGGTTGGGATATGTGCACTAATTGGAGCAGCCTGACCACCAGCCGACCGTGGCGGCTGGCCGAACATCTCCACCCGGCGCGACTATCGTAAACCTAGTGTGAACACACTTAGATTTTGTATAGCATTCACGCTTAGAGGGCATAACTCGTACTGATAAACGACGAGTCGCGCGGAGCCCGAGCGCTCCCGACGCGGCGACCCAGAAAGGGTGACCAGTATGAGACTAGACAAATGGGCAGTAACCGCCCAGGAGGCCCTGCAGGCCGCCGTCGGCATCGCGACGGACGCCAACGCGTCCGAGCTCACGCCGCTGCACCTGCTCAAGGCCCTTCTTTCCAGCGGGGAGCACAACCTCTCCGCCATCATCGAGCGCGTGGGCGCGGACCCGCGCGCCATCGAGTCGCAGGTCGACGCGGCCATCGCGCGTCAGCCGCGCGTGAGCGGCGATACCGCGCAGCCGGGCGTCGGCAACGACCTCGTGCGCGTGGCCAACGCGGCCGAGAAGCTCGCGTCCAAGCTCGGCGACGCCTATGTGACGAGTGAGCACCTGCTCTGCGCCCTCGCCGACGACAAGACCGATGCGGGCAGCATCCTCAAGTCCGCCGGCGTCACCGGCAAGCGCGTCGAGGAGGCCTACTCCGACCTGCGCGGTGACGAGCGCGTGACGAGCCAGGACTCCAAGACCGAGTTCGAGGCGCTCTCCAAGTACGGCCGCAACGTCTGCGACCTCGCCCGCCAGGGCAAGCTCGACCCCGTGATCGGCCGTGTGGAGGAGATCCGCCGCACCATCCAGGTGCTCAGCCGCCGCACCAAGAACAACCCCGTGCTCATCGGTGAGCCGGGCGTGGGCAAGACCGCCATCGTCGAGGGCCTGGCGCAGCGCATCGTCAACGGCGACGTGCCGTCCACCCTGCGCGACAAGGACATCGTCGAGCTCGACATGAGCGCGCTCGTCGCCGGCGCCAAGTACCGCGGCGAGTTCGAGGAGCGCCTGAAGTCCGTGCTCAAGGAGGTCGAGAAGTCCGACGGCCGCATCATCCTCTTTATCGATGAGCTGCACACCATCGTGGGCGCGGGCGCGACCGAGGGCTCCATGGACGCCGGCAACATCCTGAAGCCTGCCCTGGCCCGCGGCGAGCTGCACGCCATCGGCGCGACGACGCTCGACGAGTACCGCAAGTACATCGAGAAGGACCAGGCGCTCGCCCGCCGCTTCCAGACCGTCATGGTCGGGGAGCCCACGGTCGAGGACACCATCAGCATCCTGCGCGGCCTGAAGGACCGCTACGAGCAGCACCACCGCGTCCGCATCACCGACGCGGCGCTGGTCAGCGCGGCGGACCTCTCGAACCGCTACATCAGCGACCGCTTCCTGCCGGATAAGGCCATCGACCTCGTCGACGAGGCCGCGAGCCGCCTGCGCATGGAGCTTGACTCCATGCCCTCCGACATCGACGCCGTCGACCGCCAGCTGACCCAGATGCAGATCGAGGAGCAGGCCCTCATGAAGGAGGAGGACGAGGCGTCCAAGGAGCGCCTGGCCACCCTCCAGGGCGAGATCGCCACGACGCGCGAGAAGCTCGACGGCATGAAGGCCGACTGGCAGAACGAGAAGGGCGCCATCGACCGCGTCCAGGACCTCAAGGCCAAGATCGAGGACGCGAAGACCGAGATGGAGCGCGTGACCCGCGAGGGCGACCTGCGCCGCGCCTCCGAGCTGCGCTACTCCACGATCCCCGCGCTGCAGCACGACTACGAGGCTGCCGAGCAGGCGCTGAGCGCCAAGCAGGAGGCCGGCGGGCTCCTGAAGGAGGAGGTCACCTCCGAGGAGATCGCCGAGGTCGTGAGCGCGTGGACCGGCGTCCCGGTGTCCAAGATGATGCAGGGCGAGATGGACAAGCTCAAGAACCTCGAGGCCGAGCTGCACAAGCGCGTCATCGGCCAGGACGAGGCCGTGAGCGCCGTGGCCGCCGCCGTGCGCCGTAGCCGCGCCGGGCTCTCCGACCCCGATCGGCCCATCGGCAGCTTCTTCTTCCTCGGCCCCACCGGCGTGGGCAAGACCGAGCTGGCGAAGGCCCTTGCGGAGTGCCTGTTCGACGACGAGCGCTCGCTCGTGCGCATCGACATGTCCGAGTACATGGAGAAGTTCAGCGTCCAGCGCCTCATCGGCGCGCCCCCGGGATACGTGGGCTACGACGAGGGCGGCCAGCTCACCGAGGCCGTGCGCCGTCACCCCTACTCCGTCATCCTCATGGACGAGATGGAGAAGGCGCATCCCGACGTGTTCAATATCCTGCTCCAGGTGCTCGACGACGGCCGCCTGACCGACGGCCAGGGCCGCGTGGTCAGCTTCAAGAACACGATCATCATCATGACGTCCAACGTCGGCAGCCAGTTCATCGCCGGCGCGAGCGCCTCGGGAGACGCGGATGAGAGCCGCAAGAAGGCCATGGAGGCCCTGCGCGGCAGCTTCAAGCCGGAGTTCCTCAACCGCATCGACGACATCGTGGTCTTCAGCCCGCTCGGCCTCTCCGACATCGAGAAGATCGTGGACATCCAGCTCAAGGACGTCCGCGAGCGCCTCGACCGCGACCGCATCAAGCTCGAGCTCACGCCCGAGGCGACGCAGTCGCTGGCCATGGACGGCCTCGATCCGGTCTATGGCGCGCGCCCGCTCAAGCGCCTGATCCAGCGCCAGGTCGTGGACAACGTCGCCAACCTGATCATCGACGGCCAGCTCCACGAGGGCGACACCGTGAAGGTCGACGTCGGCGCGGACGACAAGCTCGTCGCCATGCGCGACGACGACGCGAGCGACGCCGTGGAGCCCGACGCGGTGGAGTAGCCCGCGCATGCATGAGGCGGGCTGGTCGAATCGCATAGCGGCATAGCAGGGGGCAGGGGTTTATCGCCGGCATGGAGCCGACGGTAGGACCCCGCCCCCTATTGCTATGATGAGGGGCAGCATGAACCGCCCGCGAAGGCAGCAGGAAACCGCAATGGATACTCAACGTCCAGAAAAGACGCAGCTCATAAACGAGCCGAACATCAAGCCGGTCGATCCGGGCGAAGGGGCTGGCGTGCCGCCGGTCGACTTGGGAGACGACCCCAACGTCTCGCCCATCGACCTGGCCGACCTCACGTTCGCGCGGCGCCCCGTCGAGGTCGCTTCCCCCGTGCGCAGCGCAAAAAAGAAGGGCCTGCCCGTCTGGGCGGTGGCCCTCTTTGTCGTCCTGGCGCTCGCGGGGATCGGCGCCGGGGCCTGGTACACCTACGACCAGGAGCTTTGGGGCGGCCACACCGTCCCGTCCGTCGTGGGGCTCGAGCGCGACGCGGCGCAAGAGCAGCTCGAGGCCGCGGGTTTCAAGGTGACCGTCGAGGAGTCCGCCGCGGACGACGGGATCGGCACTGTCCTCGCGTGTGACCCCGAGCCGGGCAAGCGCGCCGAGACCTCCGGCGGCGCGACCATCACCGTCGCGATCGCTCGGACGATCCCGCAGGTCACGGGCCAGAACGTCGACGACGCGCAGAGGGCGCTCCTTGATGCCGGCGCCCAGAACGTCCGCATCCAGTCCGTCAACTCCGATGCGGGCGCCGGGACGGTCGTCTCGGTCGAGCCGGCGGAGGGTTCTCAGTTCAAGTCTGCCGACGAGGTCGTGCTCTCGGTCGCCACTCCGTACGTGGTCCCGTCCGTCGTCGGTCTCACCGCCGATGCGGCGAAGGCCGCCGTCGAGAAGGCGGGCCTCCAGGCGAAGGTGGACTATATCAAGTCCGATAAGCCCCACAACGAGGTCGTCTCGTGCAGCCCCGAGGCCGGGACCCAGGCGCAGGAGGGTGACGTCGTCGAGCTCAAGGTCTCGAGCCCCTTCCCCGAGTCGCCCGACAAGCTCGCAGAGTACCTCGACGCCACGTCCAAGGAGGTGGCGACCTACCTCGGCAACGAGAAGTACGCGCTGACCTACGGCGCGACCTTCTCGAACGGGGACGCGCACGCGGTCTACACCGGCGCCGCCGGCGACATGATCACCTTCACCGCGAACCCGGAGGTCGGCTCCTATGCCGGCGACAAGACCGACGACGTGCTCGCGGCAGGCGCGCCCATCAGCGGCGTGCGCTACGTGTTCGCTCAGGGCTCCGCGCCGGCGGGCGCCGACGCCGAGACGGTCGCTGCCGTCAAGGCCGTCATGCAGGAGTGCGGCTTCACCGGCCTCAAAGAGTCCTGCTCCGCCGCCGACCTCGAGAAGCTCGGCTTCGCGGCGGAAGGGCGCCACTTCATCTGCGCGTACGGCGAGGCACAGGGGTACTCCTGGGCCGTCCTCATCGGCGGCAAGCAGGCGGGGCAGGTCAACGTCGTTGCCATGACGTTCCTCAAGGGGCGCTTCAGCGGCGGCATCGATCTCGCGCCCTACGGCAACAGCCCGGCGAAGTTCATCGCATACGCGGGTCTCTACAACGAGAACGCGGTGGTCCAGAAGGAGGCGGCCGATGCAGCAGCCAAAGACGGCGCAGCCGCGCAAGGCCAGTAATGATCAGGCGGCGCGTGCCGCCGAGGAAGAGAAGCGCGAGTTCATTCGCGCCGAGAACGAGGACGACGACGGCTACGACCCCTACTCCGACCGCCGCCCCGTGAGCGAGCCGCTCTTTGAGCGCGACCCCTGGGCTTAGGCCGCGATGTGGAACGGGCCCGGCATTTCCGCATCGCTTCGGAAATGCCGGGCCCGTTCATGTTTGGCAAGCCGGCGCACGGGTCTTCGCGATTTAGCGGATGCCCGCGGCGCCCCAGTTGGTCTGCATATACTGCCATAGGAAATAAACCGCGACAGCGAGGACGACGACCACGAGTACGAGGGCGAGGAACGTCTTCACGTTGGTGCGGCGCTCGCGCTTGACGAAGATGTCGCGACGGCCCTTGGGGATCTCGAGGTACTGGCCGTAGTGCAAATCGCGGCGGAGCTTCTCGGCATCGGAGCGGGAGCGTTTGTACGAGTTGCCGCCGACGAGCGGGCCGCGGTTGGTGAAGTCGGAGTCGTGGGCGACCTGGGCGGGGTACTCCTCGCCGGAAGAGTCGAAGTCGCTCACCGTGCCGACGCTGCGGTGAGCCGGGCGCTGTCGAACGTAGGGCGCTTGCGCCTGCGGCTGTGTGGGGGCCGGCGCCTGGTGCTTGGGCGCGGGCCGCTCGCTCGTCGCTTCCTGCGCGTCGTTGATCTCGTTCTGCTCGTCCATTGCGATGGTCTTTCGCCTTTGATGCTCAACAATACGTCTCATTCTAACGCAGCAGGTCGACGGGGGCTTCCCCGCGGTCATTCTTCACAGCCCTAAACCTAAGTCAATGACACTTAGATATGATGAGTATATGACGCTAAGAAAACTTGAGATTCACGGTTTAGAAGCCGGCCCGCGGGGCATAACTATCAATGTAACAAGGGGCGCCGGAACACCAGAACGCCCACAAGGTAATCAAAGGAGTGGTTACTATGTCTAGCATGGTTCCTTACGATCGTCTCGCCCGTGGTCTGCGCACCTGGCCCTTCGACAGCTTCGACGATTTCTTCGGCGCACCTCTTGCCCAGCTCTCCAACGAGGGCGCGTTCAAGATGGACGTCGAGGACGCCGGCGATAAGTACGTCGTCTCGGCCGAGCTCCCTGGCGTGAAGCGCGAGGAGATCGACGTCGAGCTCAACGAGGGCCGTCTGTCCATCAGCGTGGACAAGAAGGAGTCCGACGAGCAGAAGAACAAGAACTTCCTGTACAAGGAGACCGGCGAGTGGAGCGCCACGCGCGGCGTCTACCTCAAGGATGCTGCTTCCCAGGGCCTCTCGGCTAAGTTCGAGGGCGGCGTGCTGACCGTGAACGTCCCTAAGCAGGACCAGAACGCCAACGTCACGAAGGTCTCCATCGATTAGCGTTTGCCCGCGTCTAGCGTAGAGGCTGGCCAATCGTCCAACTAAAGCGGTCGGCCCGGTCCGGCGAGAAGAACTCTCGCTGAGCCGGGCCGACCGCTTTTTGTGTCGACGCTGGGCTTGCCGAGCGCAGACGCGCTACCACACCGTCATCGGCCAGTCCTGGGCGGCGGCGCAGATGCTCAGCAGCCCGTCGGGTGTGCGGGCCTCGGTCCAGGCATCGTTGGCCGCCTCGGCGCCGACGGCCTCGGCGAGCGTGCGCACGCAGACGCTCGGCCGGTTGTTCTCCTGCGAGAGGTGCATGGCCACGACGGTCTCGGTGTCCTCGTCGATGAGGTCGCGCAGCGCCTCGGCCGCCTGCGCGTTCGAGAGGTGCCCCCGGTCGCCGCCCACGCGCTCCTTGAGGTAGGCGGGGTAGGGGCCGGTCGCCAGCATGCGCTCGTCGTGGTTGGACTCGAGCGCGAGGACCCGCACGCCAAAGAGCGCGTCTGCGGCCTCGGGCGTGAGCGTGCCGGTGTCGGTGCAGAAGCCGATCGCGTCGTCGTCGGTCTCGAAGCGGAAGCACATCGGGTCGGCGACGTCGTGGCTCGTGGGGAAGCAGCGCACGTGCATGCCGGCGAGGTCGAGCTCGTCTGTGTGGCCCACGATCTCGAACGGCAGGCCACAGAGGTCCTTGCGCGCTCCCACGGTGCCGGCCGTGGCGAACATCGGCGCGTCGAGGTGCTTGGAGACGACGGGCAGGCCGCGGGTGTGGTCGCCGTGCTCGTGGGTGAGGAGCACGGCGACCACGCGCGCAAGGTCGAGCCCGAGCTCTCCTGCGCGCTCGAGGAGCGCCTTGCGCGTGATCCCGCAGTCCACGAGCACGAAGCCGTCGGGACCCTCTACCAGGGCCGCGTTGCCTTTCGATCCGCTCGCGAGCACATGAAGGTGAATCTGCGGGTACATCAAGTTCCTCTTTCTGGGCCATCGGTCACGCTAAACTGCCAATGGACACAATACACGTCGGGGGAGACAACAATGCCGAGCGTCTCACGCAGATACGCCACCTCGCGCCAGAGGTTCGAGCGGCCGAGCGGCCGGGCGGACGAGGAGCTGCGCGCGCCCGTCGTGCTCATGGTCTCGGGCGGGGCCGACTCGACGGCGCTGCTCGTGCTCGCCGCGACCTCCGCGCTCGACATCGACGACGGGCGCGGGACCGCGCGCATCGCCCGCGAGCGCCTGCACGTGCTCCATGTGAACCACCAGCTCAGGGGCCTGGACGCCGAGGAGGACGAGGAGGCCGTCCGCGAGCTGTCGGCGCGCTTCGGCATCCCGTGCGACGTGCGGCGCGTGGACGTGGCCGAGCTCGCCGCGGCGGGCGACGGCAACGTGGAGAACGCGGGTCGCGTTGCGCGCTACGCCGCCGCCGTCGAGCTCGCCAACGAGCTCTGCGCTGAGGTCGGCTGCCCGCGGTCGGCGGCGCGGATCCTCACGGCGCATACCGCCGACGACCGGGCCGAGACCTTCTTTATGAACGCGATCCGCGGCACGGGGGCGGCCGGGCTCTCGTCGATTCCGCGGCGGCGCAACCGCATCGTGCGGCCGCTGCTCGACCGTACGCACGACGAGCTCTGTGAGCTGCTGCGCATGCGCGGCATCGTCTGGCGGGAGGACGCGACCAACGCGGACACCCGCTACCTGCGCGCCTTTGTGCGCCACGAGGTGATGCCGGTGGCCCGCGAGCGCAACCCGCGCCTGTCCGCGAGCCTGGCCACGACCTGCGACATCCTCTCGGACGAGGATGCCTACCTCACGTCGGTGGCCTCCCGCGCGCTGCGCGACCTCACGCGCCGCGCGGACCCGGGCCTCGTGGCGCTCGACGCCGCGCGGCTCGCCGCGACCGAGGTGGCCATCGCGCGGCGCGTCGTGCGCGCGGCCATCCTCGAGGTTTGCCCCGAGGCCAGGCTCGAGGCTCGCCACATAGCCTCTGTGCTGCGGATCGTTGCCGCGGGGGAGGGGTCTGCGACCATCCCGACGGGCGTCGACGCGCGCGTGGCCTTCGGGCTGCTTGTGCTGCGCGGCCGTACCGCCTCGCGCGACGTCGTCGCGGCGTGGCTCGAGGTCGCGGGGACAGACGGCCAGCGCCGCCCCGGCGACGCGGGGGAGCTCGCGCTCGCCGACGGCCGCGTCCTGCGCGCACGCCTGCGTCCGGCGCCTGCAGCGACCGACCTGCCCGCGCTCGCCCGTGCCCACGGCCTGGAGTGGGCGGGCGAGTCGGTGCTCCTGGACGCCGAGGCGGCGGGCATCGACGCCACGGTGGGCGGCAGGCTCTGGGTCGACGGCCCGCGCCCCGGCGACGTGCTCTGCCCGCTGGGCATGCACGGCCAGTCAAAAAAGCTCTCCGACCTGCTCAATTCCGCACGCGTCCCCGCGGCCGAGAAGCCCGCCGTCCCGGTGGTTCGCGCCGCGCCGTCGGGACCGGTGGTCTGGGTGGCCGGCGTCCGCGCCGACGAGCGGTGCCGCGTCACGGCCGCGACGCGCTTCTTGTTGGAGCTGGCGTTCGAGTCTTCGCGTTAAATGCCTGCTTGAATCCGCAGCTCGCGCGGGCTGGGTGTATCCTTATGACCTGTATCGGCAGACGCCGGGCCGCGCGCCTCGGCGCCGCCCTCGCGCACAATCCCAGGAAGGGGACGCTCATGGAGGCACTGCACCCGGACGTTTCGGAAGTCGTGCTCAGCGAACAGGACATCAAGGACATCGTCGCCCGCATGGGCAAGGAGATCACCGCCGACTATAAGGACAAGAACCCCCTGGTCGTGGCCGTGCTCAAGGGCGCCGTCGTCTTTACCGCCGACATCATGCGCGCCATCGACTGCCCCATCGCCATCGACTTCATGGCCGTCTCGAGCTACGGCGACGGCGTGAAGAGCTCCGGCGTCGTGCGCATCGTCAAGGACCTCGACACAAAGATCGAGGGCCGCGACGTGCTCATCGTCGAGGACATCCTCGACTCCGGCCTCACGCTGAGCTACCTGATCCGCATGCTCGAGGCCCGCGGCGCGAAGTCCGTCAACGTCGCCGCCTTCCTGGTCAAGGACGTCGCCGGAAAGAAGCCCGCGGTGCACCCGCACTACGTCGGCTCGCACGTGCCCGACGAGTTCATCGTCGGCTACGGCCTCGACTATGCCGAGCGCTACCGCAACCTGCCCTACATCGGCATCCTCAAGCCCGAGGTCTACAGCTGATCTGCCGGTCGCTGAACCGCCGGCGGCGCCGGGCGCCTGGTCACATCGAGCCTACGGCCGCGCCGATCTGCGGGCCGCGCCGATCCGTCGGTCGCGCGCCCGCTCGTCTTTTTTACCTGAATTAGCAAGGAGCCCTGCTTTTGTCTGACAAGCCCGAGAAACCGAACAAGCAGCTGCCCGTTCCGGACGGCCCGGAGGGCAAGAACCCCTACGGAATCGCGCTGGTCATCGCCATCGCCGTCGCGATCTACCTGATCGTCACCATGGGCGGCAACCCCTTCGCCGCCCAGCAGCAGGTGGACACCCTCCCCACGAACGAGTTCGTCAACGCCGTCAACGACGACCGCGTGACCGAGGTCACCTACAAGACCTCCGACGGATCGGCCACGGGCGAGTACTGGCCCTCGGGGTCCGGCAAGAACGACGACTCCAAGCTGGTCAAGTACAAGACCTTCTATGTGGGCGCCGATTCGCTCGACGAGCTCATGGCCTCCCACTCCGGCATCAAGTTTACCATCGATACCTCCGACGGCTCCCTGCTCGAGACCGTGCTCGTCTCGGTCGTGCCGACGCTTCTGCTCGTGGGCGTCTTTGTGTTCTACATGCGCCGCATCGGCGAGCAGAACGGCCGCACGATGTCCTTCGGCAAGACCAAGGCCCAGACCACCGAGGAGGAGCGCCCCAAGGTCAAGTTCTCCGACGTCGCGGGCATCGACGAGGCCGTCGAGGAGCTCCAGGAGGTGCGCGACTTCCTGCAGGATCCCGAGCGCTACCACAAGATGGGCGCCAAGATCCCGCACGGGCTTTTGCTCGTCGGCCCTCCGGGCACGGGCAAGACGCTGCTGGCCAAGGCCGTCGCCGGCGAGGCGGGCGTCCCGTTCTTCTCGATCTCCGGCTCCGACTTCGTCGAGATGTTCGTCGGCGTGGGCGCCTCCCGCGTGCGCGACCTCTTTAAGCAGGCCAAGGCTGCCGCGCCCTGCATCATCTTCATCGACGAGATCGACGCGGTCGGCCGCCAGCGCGGCGCCGGCCTCGGCGGCGGGCACGACGAGCGCGAGCAGACCCTGAACCAGCTCCTCGTCGAGATGGACGGCTTCGAGGACTCCTCGGCCGTCATCCTCATCGCCGCCACCAACCGCCCCGACATCCTCGACCCGGCCCTGCTGCGCCCCGGCCGCTTCGACCGTCGCGTGACGGTCGACCGCCCCGACGTCCGCGGCCGCGAGAAGATCCTGCGCGTCCACGCGGAGAACAAGCCCTTCGCCGAGTCCGTCGACTTCGAGCGCCTGGCCAAGATCACCCCGGGCTTCACGGGCGCCGACCTGGCGAACCTCTGCAACGAGGCTGCGCTCCTGGCCGCGCGCCGTCGCCGTGCCTGCATCGGCCCCGACGAGGTCGAGGAGGCCATGGAGCGCGTGATGGCCGGCCCTGAGCGCAAGAGCCGCGTCATCACCGAGAAGGAGCGCAAGACCATCGCCTACCACGAGAGCGGCCACGCAATGGTGGGCCACGTGCTCGAGAACTCCGACCCCATCCACAAGATCTCGATCATCGCGCGCGGGCAGGCGCTCGGCTACACCATGCAGGTGCCCGAGGAGGACCACTTCCTCCAGACGCGCGAGGGCATGCTCGACCAGATCGCGGTACTGCTCGGCGGGCGCACGGCCGAGGAGATCTTCTGCGACGACATCACCACCGGCGCGAGCAACGACCTCGAGCGCGCGACCAAGCTGGCGCGCGAGATGGTCACCCGCTACGGCATGAGCGAGGAGCTCGGCACGCAGGTCTTCGGCGAGGCGCAGCACGAGGTCTTCCTCGGCCGCGACTACGCGCAGAAGAACGATTTCAGCGCCGAGACCGCCAAGCGCATCGACGACGAGATCGAGCGCATCATGCGCGAGGCGCATGACCGTGCCCGCGAGGTCCTGGCCGACCGCGTGGATCAGATGGACACCATGGCGCGCATCCTGCTCGAGCGCGAGACCGTCGAGGGCCCCGCCGTCGACGCGCTCCTGAACGGCACGTGGGACGAGTACGAGGCCAGCGAGAAGAAATAACCTGCTCCGCAGACGGGCATCGGCTTGGGGACGGGCGCGGGATCGGCACGCGGTTGCGCGCTGATTTCGCGCCCGTCCTCCTATTGGCGCCAGAGTAAAATCGAGGCTACGACACCTTACTTATTTACGGGGGCAGCCATGAGCATCAACGAGAAGAGCTACGCCTACGGCGCGCAGAAGTCGTCGATCCGCGAGATCGCGGCGTACGGCGCGCAGCGCAAGGCCGAGATTGGCGCCGAGAACGTCTACGACTTCAGCCTCGGCAACCCGTCCATCCCCGCGCCCGATGCCGTGCGCGCCTCCATCGAGCGCTCGCTCGAGCTGCCGCCGACGCAGCTTCACGGCTACACCCCGGCGCCCGGCCTGCCCGCCGCGCGCGAGGCGGTGGCAGCGAGCCTGAACCGCCGCTTCGGCACCGGCTACGCGGCCGGCGACGTGTACCTGACCTGTGGCGCCGCTGCGTCGTTGTCCATCACCTTCCACGCGACGGTGAACGCGGGCGACGAGGTCATCGTGATCGCGCCGTACTTCCCCGAGTACCGTGTGTGGATCGAGACCGCCGGCGCGACCTGCGTCGAGGTCATGGCCGATACCAAGACCTTCCAGATTGACGTCGATGCCGTTGCCGCCGCAATCACCGAGCGCACGAAGGCCGTCGTCATCAACTCGCCGAACAACCCCGTCGGCTCCGTCTACGCCGAGCGGAACCTCCGCGACCTCTCCGCTGCGCTCGCCGCTGCCGAGGAGCGCCTGGGCACGCAGATCTACCTCGTGGCCGACGAGCCCTACCGCGAGATCACCTACGGCGCCGAGGTGCCCTGGGTGCCCTCGATCTACGACCGCACCATCGTCTGCTACTCCTACTCAAAGAGCCTCAGCCTGCCGGGCGAGCGCATCGGCTGGGTGCTCGTGCCCAACACGAACCCTGATCACGACAAGCTTGTGCTCGCGGTTGCCGGCGCTGGCCGCAAGCTGGGCTTCGTTTGCGCCCCGGCCATTTTCCAGCGCGTGGTGATCGACTGCATCGACGAGCCTTCCGACGTGGAGGCCTACGCCGAGAACCGCCGCGCCCTCACCAAGGGGCTCTCGGCGCTCGGCTACGAGTTCGTCGAGCCGCAGGGGGCGTTCTACCTGTGGGTCAAGGCGCTCGAGCCCGACGCCAACGCGTTCTTCGAGCGCGCGAAGTCGTTCGAGCTGTTGCCTGTGCCGTCCGACTCCTTCGGTTGCCCGGGCTGGGTCCGCGTCGGCTACTGCGTCGCTCACGAGACCATCGTCAACTCGATGCCGGCTTGGAAGAAGCTCGCCGACTCGTACAAGTAAGCACCCAGAAGCCAAGATTGTCCATCCAGCCTGCCGGTCCAGCCTGCCTGAGGTGGCGAGCGTCCTTCTCGCCAAATCAGACAGGCTGAAATAGCGGGCGCGTGGTATAGTCCGTTTCGACAACTGCATATCGTCCAGGGGAGCTGGGATATACGGCCCGGCTGAGAGGAGCGACCCCAAGCCGCTCGACCCTTGAACCTGATGCGGGCAATTCCGACGAAGGGAGTGCGTATGACGCAGATCGATGCCGCGCGTCGCGGCGAGATCACCCCACAAATCGCGCAAGTGGCCAAAGACGAGTTCCGCGACCCGGAGTTCGTCCGCGAAGGCGTGGCCGCCGGCCGTATCGCGATTCCGGCAAACATCAACCACCCGAACCTCCACGCCTGCGGCGTAGGCGAGGGCCTTCGCACGAAGGTCAACGTTAACCTGGGCATCTCCGGCGACATCCAGGATGCGCCCCAGGAGTGGGAGAAGGTCGCCATCGCCGAGAAGTTCGGCGCTGACGCCATCATGGACCTCTCGAACTCCGGCAAGACGCGCGTGTTCCGTCGCCAGCTCATCGAGAAGACCCCGCTGATGGTCGGCACCGTTCCCATGTACGACGCGATCGGCTATCTCGAGACCCCGCTCGTCAAGCTTACCGGCGACGACCTGCTGCGCGTCGTGAGGGCGCACGCCGAGGACGGCGTCGACTTCATGACGATCCACGCCGGCTTCAACCGCCGCGTGCTCGACACCTTCATGGAGACGGGCCGCCTTACCAACATCGTCTCGCGCGGCGGGAGCCTGCTGTTCGGCTGGATGATGACCACGGGCAAAGAGAACCCCTTCTACGAGCGCTTCGACGATCTGCTCGAGATCTGCCGCAAGTACGACGTGACCATCAGCCTGGGCGACGCGTGCCGCGGCGGCTCCACTTACGACGCCACGGACGCCTCCGAGGTGGCCGAGCTCATCGAGCTGGGCAAGCTCACCAAGCGCGCCTGGGACGCCGGCGTCCAGGTGGTCGTCGAGGGCCCGGGCCACATGGCCTTGGACGAGGTCGCCGCGAACATGAAGCTCGAGAAGCGCCTGTGCCACGGCGCCCCGTTCTACGTCCTCGGGCCCCTCGTGACGGACATCGCCCCCGGCTACGACCACATCACGGCGGCCATCGGCGGCGCGGTCGCCGCGAGCTCGGGCGCCGACTGGCTCTGCTACGTCACCCCCGCCGAGCACCTTAAGCTCCCCGATGTCAACGACGTCCGCGAGGGCCTCGTGGCCACGCGCATCGCCGCCCACGCCGCCGACATTGCCAAGGGCGTCCCGCATGCCCGCGACATCGACAACAAGATGAGCGCCGCCCGCCGCCGTGTGGACTGGGACGGCATGTGGGAGTGCGCCCTCGATCCGGAGCGCGCGCAGGAGATCTTGGCCCAGGCCCCGCCCTCGGAGGACGGGACGTGCACGATGTGCGGAAAGATGTGCGCTGCGCGTACCGTCAACCGCATCATGGAGGGCCTGACCATCGACCTTGGAGAGGATGAGAAATAATGACCGAGTTTGATTTCGTGGGCGCCGCTCTCGACGAGGTTCGCGCCTCTTGCCCGCTTGTGCACTGCATCACCAACTACGTGACCGTCAACGACTGCGCCAACGCGCTTTTGGCCATCGGCGGAAGCCCCATCATGAGCGATGAGCCCGCCGACGCGGCCCAGATCACGCGTATCTGCGGCGGTCTCGACCTGAACATCGGCACCCTGAACAGCCGCTCCATCGAGGGCATGCATGCCGCCGGCAAGGTCGCCGGCGAGCTCGGCCACAAAATCTTGCTCGACCCCGTCGGCGCCGGCGCCTCAGACCTGCGCACGGATACCGCGAGCGCGCTTCTGGACGAGCTCCCGGTCACGCTCCTGCGCGGCAACATGAGCGAGATCAAAGCCGTTGCAGGCGCTGCCGCCGCTACGCGTGGCGTCGACGCGAACCCCGACGATGCCGTGACCGACGCGAACCTTACCGAGTCGGCAGCCTTCGCCCGCTCCCTTGCGGCAAAGGCCGGTTGCGTCGTGGCCGTCACCGGTGCGATCGACCTCGTCGCCGACGCCGACCGCGCGTATGCCGTGCGCAACGGCCTTCCCGTCATGGGAAAGGTCACGGGCACGGGCTGCATGCTCTCGGCCATCGCGCCGGCCTTCCTCGTGGCTCACGACGACGCGCTCGAGGCCGCCGTCGCCGCGGTTGCCGCCATGGGCCTTGCCGGTCAGATCGCCGGCGGCCGCATGGGCGAACTCGACGGCAACGGGAGCTTCCGCACCTACCTGCTCGACGCGCTCTACAACATGACGGGCGCGCAGCTTGCGGCGGGCGCGCGCGTCGAGAAGGTCGCGTGATGGCCGGCGCGGTGGGCAAAGACGCGGGCCGCGCGGCGGCTTGCGACGCGGCAGTCGCAGAAGGCCGTGCGGCGGCCGGCGCAGCGGGCAAGAAGCTCGTCCCCTGCGCCCGCGGCCGCTGGTCTGCCGAGCAGATCCGCAGCTCGATGCTGCTCTACGCCGTGACCGACCGCGCATGGCTCCGGGGCCGGGAGCTCCGCGACTGCGTGCGCGACGCCATTGCGGGCGGCGCGACCTTCGTCCAGCTCCGCGAGAAGCACGCGGGGCATGACGAGGTCCTCTCGCTCGCGCGAGAGCTCAAGGCCGTTTGCGCCGAGGCCGGCGTCCCGTTCGTGATCGACGACGACGTCGAACTCGCGGCCGAGGTCGGGGCCGACGGCGTCCACGTCGGCCAGTCCGACATGGCCTGCGCGGCGGCGCGCCGCGTCCTCGGCGAGGACGCGATCGTCGGCGTGAGCGCCCAGACGGTGGAGGAGGCCCTCGATGCCGAGGCCGCCGGTGCCGATTACCTGGGCGTGGGAGCCCTGCACCCGACGCCCACCAAGCCCGATGCGGTGGATGTCACCATGGATGAGCTGCGGCGAATTTGCGACGCGGTGTCCATTCCGGTCGTCGGCATCGGTGGCGTCGACGCGGCGAGCGCCCATGAGCTCGCGGGCACCGGCGTGGACGGCGGGGCGGTCGTCTCGGCGATCTTCGCCGCGGACGATTGCCGGGCCGCCGCGGAGGGGCTCGTCTCGGCGCTGCGCGAGGCGGTAGGGGAGTGAGTGGGGCAAGGAGGCGCGCGCCCGGCTTTGCTTGCGACGTGCCCGACTCGGCCTGCGGCGCGCCCGACTTGGCTTGCGGCGCGCCCGCTTCGCCGCGCCTTCGCTCCGTGCTCAGCGTCGCCGGATCCGACTCATCCGGCGGCGCGGGCATCCAAGCGGACATAAAGACGATCGAGGCCATGGGCCTCTTTGCGCAGACCGCCGTCACGGCGCTCACCGCGCAGAACACGACGGGCGTGCTTGCCGTCGCCGCGACCGAACCGGATATGGTCGCCGCGCAGATTGACGCCGTCTTCGCCGACATCGTGCCCGATGCGGTCAAGATCGGGATGGTCCCTTCGGGCGACGCAGCCCGCGAGATCGCCGAGCGCCTGCGCTCCCACGGCGCGCGCAACATCATCGTCGATCCCGTGATGGTCGCCACGAGCGGCGCCGCGCTCGCGGACGGCGGCTCCGTGGCCGTCGAGGCGGTGGAGCTCTTCGGGATGGCGACGGTCGTAACGCCGAACATTCCCGAGGCGGAGGCGCTCCTGGGGCTCATCGGGAGCGGGGGCGGCGGGCTTGCCAACGGCGTTGCCAAGAAGGGCGGCCCACTTGAATGCGGGGACGGCACGGGGAGCGGCGGACTTGCCGATAACTGGGGCAATGCCGCGGGCGAGCGCGATGTCGCGAGCGGACGCAATGCCGTCAAGATCACATCCGAAGCCGATGCCGAGGCAGCTGCCCGTGCCCTCGCGGAGCACTTCGGCTGCGCGTTTCTTGTCAAAGGCGGGCACGGCGCCCACGACGCGAATGACGTGCTTGCCGCGGCGGAGGGCGGTGTCCGCTGGTTCCGTTCCGAGCGCGTGGACAACCCGAACACGCACGGCACGGGCTGCACGCTCTCGTCCGCCATCGCGTGCGGGCTCGCGCGCGGCCTCGACCTCGGCGACGCCGTCGTCGCTGCGAAGGACTACCTCACCGGCTGTCTCCGCGCCGGCCTCGACCTCGGCCGCGGCTCCGGTCCCCTCGACCACATGTGGGCTTATCGCCATCGCCGCTAACCCACCAACACTGGGTGACAGTCATTGCGTGCAGCTTATTTTGCCACCCATCACTGCGGGACAGACATCACTGGGTGACAGTCATTGCGTGCAGCTTTTGGGGACATACATCATCCGGTGCCACCCATCACGCAATGACTGTCACCCAGCGTTGGTGAACCCGCCGTCGCTCGGCGACGCTGGGCGACGGGACGGAGCAGCGTGCTCTTCTGTGCGGGAGAGAAGTCTTCTCTCCCGAAGAGCAGGCTTCTCTTCCCGGTTTCCTGACGAGAGAAGACTTCTCGAAAGAAGGGCAGCCTTCTTTTCTGTGCAGAATAAAAGGCTGCCCTTCGTCTCTTGTCGACCGAGCCGCCGAGGTGGTCCCGGGAAGCTGCAAGAAAGCTGCAGCCAATGACTGTCACCGGCTGATGGGTGTCCCAGAAAGCTGCACGCAATGACTGTCACCCAGTGTTGGTGGGGGCTAGGCGCTGTGCTTGCGGACGGCGTCGTAGGTGAAGGTGCTCAGGAACCGCTGCGCGCGCTCGGTCGCCGGGTGGGCAAAGAAGCGCTCGGGGATGTCCTGCTCGACGATGCCGCCGCCGTCGAAGAAGAGCACGCGGTCAGCCACGGCGCGCGCGAACTGCATCTCGTGCGTGACGATGACCATGGTCTTGCCCTCGCGCGCGAGGTCGAGGATGACGTCGAGGACCTCGCGGACCATCTCGGGGTCGAGCGCGGCAGTGACCTCGTCGAGGAGCAGCAGCTCGGGCTCCATGGCGAGCGCGCGGGCGATGGCCACGCGCTGCTTCTGTCCGCCGGAGAGCTGGCGCGGGTAGCTCGACGCCTTGTCGGCGAGGCCCACGCGCTCGAGCAGTGCCCGGGCCTGCGCCTCGGCCTCCTCGCGTGCCACGCCGCGGGCCTTCATCGGCGCGAGCGTGATGTTGTCGAGCACGGTCATGTGCGGAAAGAGGTCGTAGCTCTGGAACACCATGCCGACCTTCTGGCGCAGCTCGACGAGTCCGCGCTCGTCGGCGTCCACGGACTTCCCGGCGACCTTGACGCTGCCGCCCTGGATGGGCTCGAGCGCGTTCAGGCAACGCAGGAAAGTGGACTTGCCGCAGCCCGAGGGCCCGATGATCACGATGACCTCGCCGCGCTTGACCTCGAGCGATATGTCGTCGAGGACCACGTGGTCGCCGTAGGCCTTGTGCAGGTGCTCGACGGAAAGAAGGACGTCCTTCTCGCCGCCGTCGGCAGCCCCGGCCGCCGCCGCGCCCGCGCCCAGCTGCGCGTTGTTCTTCTCGTCGCTCATGGATGGCCCCCTAGTTCCACTTCTTTGACAGGTGATTCGCGAGCAGGCTCACGGGCCAGCACACGGCGAAGTACAGCAACATGATGGTTCCGTAGACCCCGAAGACCGCGTTCGGCGAGGTCATGCGGTTGGCCTCGATGATCTGCTGGCCGACCTTCATCATCTCGATGATGCCGATCATCAGCAGAAGCGAGGTGGTCTTGACCATGCGGGTGATGAGGTTGATGGCGGCGGGCACGAGCCGGCGGACCGCCTGCGGGATGACGACGTAGCGGTAGGCCTGCGCGCGCGTGAGGCCGAGGGCGGCTGCGCTCTCGTACTGGTGGCGCGGGGTGCTGGCCAGCGCGCCGCGCACGAGGTCGCCCATCTCGCCGGTGCCCCAGAAGGTGAAGACGATGATGGCGGAGAACTCGGCGGTCAGGTTGATGCCGAGCACGCGCGTCGCGCCGAAGAACACAATGTAGAGCAGCGCGAGCTGCGGCATGATGCGGACAATCTCGAGGTACAGGCGGCTGATCGCGCGCGCCACGGGGTTCTCCCACATCATGAAGATGCCCAGCAGCACGCCCAGCACGAGCGAGAGCGCCACGCTGATGCCGCTGATCTGCACGGCGATCCACAGGCCCTGCAGCAGGCGCATCATGTTCGTCCCCTTAAAGAGGACGTCAATCCCCAAAGCTTCCACGGCGCAGCCTCCTTTCGATGACGCTGCCGGCGATGCTCACGGGCAGGAGAATGGCGAGGTAAAAGAGCACGAGCATGACCAGGCACTCCGTCGTGCGGTAGTAGAGCCCCATGAGGTCCTTGGTCACGAACATGAGGTCCATGAGGCTGATGGCGGAGAACACGCTCGTCTCTTTGAGCAGGAAGATCACGTTGGCGACGAAGCTCGGGAAGGCGAGCGTCACCGCCTGGGGGAGGATGACGTAGCGGACGGCCTGCATGCGGGTGAGGCCGAGCGCCAGCGAGCTCTCGCGCTGGATGGCGTCGACCGATTCGAAGCCGGAGCGGAACGACTCGGCCATGTACGCGCCGCCGTGCAGGGCGAGGCCGAACGCGCCGCAGAACTCCGGCGTGATGCTCAGGCCGAAGCGCGGCAGGCCGAAGTAAAAGAAGAACAGCTGGATGAGCAGCGGCGTGTTGCGGAACAGCTCCACGTATGCGCGGCACAGCTGGCGCGCGACGGGAACGCGGAAGTGGATGACGAGCGCGACGGCGAGGCCGATGACGATCGCCCCGGCGATGCCCGCCCAGCCGATGCCCAGCGTGAGCAGCGCCGCGTCTTTGTAGAGCGGAAGGTAGTCCGCCATTGCTTGCAGGTCCAAAACAAATCCCCTCGATAGCGTGACGGAAACTATAAACCCAGCCAGCGGCTAGGAATTCACAATCCTAGGTCTCGTAACACAGAAGTCAAGCGGCGCGCGGGTTCGCAATGGGGGATAACGGGTTATCGGAAATAGCGTAACGAGCGCACCTACGCAGGTAATCAGCCATGTTTTGACGCTCGTGGCGCGCAACCGCGAATAATTCCCATTGAACGGCTAGGAATTACGTGCTTTACTCGTCCCTGCCATTGCACGAGCCGCCGGCACAACCATCGCCGCGGCAGACCCACAAGGAGAGAACATCATGGCAGCCAGCATTTCCCGTAGGCACTTCCTCACGTCCGCCTTCGCGACCGCCGCGCTCTTCGGCTCCGTCGCCCTCGGCGGCTGCAGCATCAGCGCAACCTCCGACGGCGGCTCCAACGCGGGCTCGAGCGCTTCTTCCCAGTCGGGCTTTCGCTCCCTCGATGACATAAAGAAGTCCGGCAAGATCGTCATCGGCGTGTTCTCCGACAAGAGCCCCTTCGGCTTCGTCGACGAGAACGGCGAGTACCAGGGCTATGACGTCGAGCTCGCCCGCCAGATCGGCACCGACCTGGGCGTCGACGTGGAGTTCGTCTCGACCGAGGCGGCCAACCGCGTCGAGTACCTCGAGACCAACAAGGTCGACCTCATCCTCGCCAACTTCACCGTGACCGACGAGCGCGCCGAGAAGGTCGACTTCGCCGAGCCCTACATGAACGTCGCCCTCGGTGTCGTCTCGCACAAGGACAACGTCGTCACCGATCTTTCGCAGGTGGGCGACCGCACCGTCATCGTGATCTCGGGCACGACCGCCGAGACCTACCTCACCAAGCACAACCCCGACTTGAAGCTCGAGAAGTACGACACCTACGCCGCCGCGAAGACCGCGTTCGAGAACAACAAGGACGCCGTCTGGGCCAACGACAACACCGAGGTCATCGCCTTCGCCAAGGCCTCCGGCAGCGACGAGTACGTCGTGGGCATCGACGAGCTCGGCGACAAGGACACCATTGCCCCGGCCGTCGCCAAGGGCAACTCTGAGCTGCTCGACTGGGTCAACAACGAGCTCAACGACCTCGGCGCAAAGAAGTTCTTCCACTCCGACTACGAGAAGACGCTGAAGGACACCTACGGTTCCGACTACGAGGACACCCTCGTCGTGGAGCCCTCCGCGAAGTAGCGCTTCTTGCCGACTGCAGCTTGGGGACGGGCATGGGCTTTCCGGGAAATCGCGCCGGAAGGTTCGTGCCCGTCCTTCGTTGTCGCCTGACCTACAATGGTGGCCGATAAACGCCAGCTTGGAGGCCTACCCATGATTCGCATCGCCTGCGATGTGCACACGCACACGCTCTTCTCGCGCCACGCCTACTCGACCGTGGAGGAGGACGTGCGCGCCGCGGCCGCCCAGAACCTCGAGCTCTTGGGCATCACGGACCATTTCTCGTGCATGCTCTTCAACGAGCAGACTCTGAAGAACTTCCAGTTCTTCATCAACACGACCGTCTGGCCGCGCGAGTGGATGGGCGTGCGCCTCCTGCACGGCTGCGAGGCCGACATCGTCGACACCGAGGGTCACCTCTTTGGCTGGGACATCCCGGTGCACGAGAACATCACCGAGGAGCCGCGCCGCGAGTCCACCCTGAAGGAGAAGTGCTTCGACTCCTGCGACTACGTGATCGCGAGCATCCACCGCTCCGACTTCTGCGACGAGGCCACGCGCGCGCAGAACACCCAGATGTACATCAACGTCCTGCAGGACCCGAAGGTGCTCATCCTCGGGCACGTGGGCCGCTCGGGCGTCGACTTCGAGCTCGACCCGGTGCTCGAGGCCGCCCGCGACCTCGGCAAGCTCATCGAGATCAACGAGACGAGCATCTCGAAGCCCTCGAACATCCGCAAGTCGCTGCGCCGCTGCGAGGACGTCGCGCGCCGCTGCGCGGAGCTCGGCTGCATGGTCAGCTTCGGCTCGGACGCGCACATCGCGCCCTCCATCGGCGTCTACCCGAAGACCAAGGAGCTCCTCGAGTCCATCGACTTCCCGGAGGAGCTCGTCGCCTGCTCCAGTGCCCAGAAGTTCCTCTCGCTCCTGTCGAGGTAGAGGACCGCGCCCCGGCCCAGGCCGCGAGCCGCCCCGAGGCCGCCCCGGGCCGCTGCTACAGGTCGATGACGAGCTCGACGGGGCAGTGGTCGCTGCCGAAGACCTCGTCGTGGATGCTCGTATCGACCACGCGGTCGGCGACGTCGTCGCTCACCAGGAAGTAGTCGATGCGCCAGCCGGCGTTGTTCTTCCTCGCGTTGAAGCGGTAGCTCCACCAGCTGTAGGCGCCCGTGGCGTCGGGGTGCTGCGCGCGGAACGTGTCGGTGAAGCCGGCGTCCAGAAGCGTCCCGAAGCTCGCGCGCTCCTCGTCCGAGAACCCGGCGTTGCCGCGGTTCGACTTCGGGTTCTTGAGATCGATCTCCTCGTGCGCGACGTTGAAGTCGCCGCAGGTCACCACGGGTTTCTGTGCGGCGAGGCCCACGAGAAACTCGCGGTAGGCCCCATCCCACTCGAGCCGCTCGTCCAGCCGCGCGAGCTCGTTTTTGGCGTTGGGCGTGTAGACGTCGACGAACCAGAACCCGGGGAACTCGAGCGCGCAGACGCGCCCCTCGTCGTCGGCGCACGCACATCCGATCTGCCGCACGACCTGCAGCGGCTCCTCGCGGCTGAACACGGCCGTCCCGGAATACCCCTTGCGATCGGCGAAGCTCCAGGTCTGCGTGTACCCCGGCAGGTCGAGCTCGAGCTGGCCCGCCTGCAGCTTGGTCTCCTGCACTGCGAACACGTCGGCGTCGAGCGCGGCAAAGACATCCGCGAAGCTCGGGTCCTTCTTTACGATGGCGCGCAGGCCGTTGACGTTCCAAGAAACGAATCTCTTTTGCATCCGAGTCCCCAATCCACGCCGGGCGAGCTAGCCGATGGTGATGTAGCCGTCCCAGCCGTTGGGGCCGTGCGGGCCGGCGTCGCGGTCGCCAAAGACGAACTCGCGCACGCGCGGCAGGTCGCGCACCGCCTGCTGCCAGCCCATCTGGTAAGAAGCCTCGAGTTTGGCGGGGCTCACCGTCGTGCTGCTCACCGGCATGTGGTCGGGGTAGATGATCAGGCAGCGCCCCTCGGCGGCGAGCCCCTCCACGCGGTCGAGCTCGGCGTTGTAGCGCTCCCAGCGCGTGAGCAACGCCTGGCGCAGGTAGGGGTAGTCGGCCGCGGCGCGCTTGATCACCGCGACCTCCGCGGGTGCGGGCTCGGTCTTGCGGTAGCCCTTCTCGCGCGTGGCCAAAAAAACGAACTTCTCGTATCCGGCGGCCTCCGCCATGCACACGCCGATGCCCGCGCCCTGCCCGAGCCCGCCGTCGTAGAGGACGTGCCCGTCGATGGGCTTGGGCCGCATCATGCCCGGCAGCGTCGAGCTCGCGCGCACGAAGTCGATGAGGCCCATGAGCTCGGTCGCGTCGTCGCGGCCGAACCGCACCGTGCGGCCAGTGTCGCGGTCGAAGGCCTGCAGGCCGAAGCCGGCGGGGTTCGCGCGGAAGGTCTCCCAATCGAAGGGGAAGGTCCCGTTGACGACGGCGCCCTCGTAGATGGCGTCGGCGTCGAAGTAGCCGGTGCCGTGGGCGATCGACGGCAGGCCGACGTGGCCGCTCACCCAGTCGGTCGAGGCGAAGGCGTCCCTCGTGCGCTTCTGGTCGCGGCTCAGGTAGTCGACGGTATTGCTCGCGCCGGCGCTTACGCCGCACACGTAGTCGAAGTAGATTCCGTTGGCGAGGAGCACGTTCGCCATCGCCGCGGTGTAGCCCGCCCGGTAGCCGCCGCCCTCGAACACGAGGGCGCAGTCGGTCACGTTGCTTTCGAGCTTCTTTGCGGCGTTCTCCACGGCGCATGCCACCTTTCGAATCAGAGTCAACAAACAGTATGTACCCAAACCCTCCGCGCGCACGACCTATACTTCCTCAGATGTAGGCACGAGCGCGAGGAGGAGCGCATGACACATGCGATCACGGACCCGGCGAAGGCCGCGTCCCAGCTCAAGGCATATATCGATGGTGCGCAGAAGGTGGTCTTCTTTGGCGGGGCGGGGGTCTCGACCGCCAGCGGCATCCCCGACTTCCGTAGCGAGGACGGCCTGTACCACCAACACTTCAAGTACCCTCCCGAGACCATGCTCGGCCATCAGTTCTTCTGCGAGCACACGGCGGAGTTCTACGAGTTCTACCGCGAGCGCATGATCGCGCTCGACGCCAAGCCCAACCAGGCGCACCGCAAGCTCGCCGAGCTCGAGGCGGCCGGCAAGCTCACCGCCGTCGTCACGCAGAACATCGACGGCCTGCACCAGGCGGCGGGCTCGCGCAACGTATTCGAGCTGCACGGGTCGGTGCATCGCAACGTCTGCCGCCGCTGCGGCGCCGTCTACTCGGCCGAGTGGATCTTGGACCGTTCGCACGACGACGCCGAGGGCGTGCCGCACTGCCCCGAGTGTGGCGGGCTCATCAAGCCCGACGTCGTGCTCTACGGCGAAAGCCTCGACAACGACGTGGTCGAGGGCGCCATCGAGGCCATCGCCGACGCCGACCTGCTGATCATCGGCGGGACATCGCTCGTGGTGTACCCGGCCGCGGGGCTCGTGCAGTACTTCCGCGGCGATCACATCGCCATCGTGAACAAGCAGCCCACGCCGCAGGACCGCGCCGCCGACCTCGTGTGCGCCTGCGACATCGCCCGGGCGTTCGACTTCTGAGGACGTTGCCCGCGGCCCGCCGGCCCGCGCCCCCAGCGGGTACAATTGGCTTGTTTGACCCGACCCACAGCCCGATTCGATGCAAAGAGGAGCGTCCATGCTCAGGGAGAACCGCGCCGTCTGGCGCTGCGGAAAACACGAGATCAGCCTCGCGCGCCCGCGCATCATGGGCGTCCTCAACGTGACGCCGGACTCGTTCTCGGACGGCGGCGAGAACCTCGACGCGGAGGCCGCCATCGCGCACGGCCTGCAGATGCTTGACGAGGGCGCCGACATCATCGACGTGGGCGGCGAGTCCACGCGCCCCGGTCACCGCCCCGTCGCCAGCGAGGAGGAGGCCCGCCGCATCGTCCCCGTGGTCCGCGCGCTCGTGGCCGAGGGGGCCGTCGTCTCGGTCGATACGCGCCACGCCGACGTCGCCAGGATCTGCGCGCGCCTTGGCGCCGCGATCATCAACGACGTGACCGGCTTCACCGACCCGAAGATGGTCGAGGTCGCCGCCGAGACCGAGTGCGGCTGCATCGTCATGCACTGGAACAAGGCCGGTCTCGGAACGCGTCCGGCGACGACGCGCAAGGAGGTCCAGCTCGACGACTCGCGCCCTGCCCGCTCGACGGCGGCGCTCGCCATGGGCGGCGGCGTTTCTCAGCACCGCTTCACCCTGCCCGACCAGGCGGCGATCATGCGCCAGATCATGGGTTTCCTCGGCGACCAGGCCCGCGTGCTCATGCGGGCGGGCGTCTCGCGCGACCGGATCTGCATCGACCCGGGCCCGGGCTTCGACAAGTTCGCCGACGAGGACGTGGTTATCCAGCGCGCCACGCGCTCGATGGTCTCGATGGGCTACCCGCTGTGCACTGCCGTGAGCCGCAAGCGCTTCGTCGGCGCCGTCTCGGGCGTGGATGCGGCGGCGGACCGCGACGCCGCTACACAGGGCATCTGCATCGCGGCGGTCGCCAACGGCGCGCGCATCCTGCGCGTCCACGACGTCGCCGGCTGCGCGCAGGCCGTCAACGCGTACTGGGCCGTCACCGAGAAGGACCCGCGCCAAGGCTTCGTGAGCCTGGGCTCCAACGTGGGCGACCGCGTGGCCAACCTCACGCGCGCCGTGCAGCTCATCGACCAGATCCCGCTGACCTGCGTGGCGAACGTGAGCCATGCCTACGAGACCGAGCCGGCCTATGGCATCGCCACGCCGGTGGCCAACTGCGTGGCCGAGATCCGCACCGAGCTCCACCCCCTCGTGCTCATGGGGCACCTGCTCAAGGTCGAGGAGCAGCTCGGCCGCAAGCACGACGTCGAGCGCGACCCAAAGAAGCCCGGCCACGCCGCGCGCATCATCGACTGCGACCTCGTGTGGGTCGAGGGGGAGGCGCACCAGGGCCGCAAGCTCACCTTGCCGCACCCGCGCCTGGGCGAGCGCGACTACGTGATCGTGCCGATGGAGGACCTGATGCACAACCCGGTGCGCTTCCTGCAGCACGGCGGCGTCGAGGTCGCCCCGCGCGAGGAGCGCGTGGGCGCCGTGACCTCCGACCTGGGGGAGATCTCATGGGTGTAGCTGCGATTCTGCGGCCGAAGGTGCCGATGGGCTTCATCGACGGCGTTCCCTTCGTGGCTGCGCTCGGCGCCGCGGAGGCTATGGGCGCGCATGTCGCGTGGCCGCACGACGTCGTCGACGACGCGGGGGCGCCGCTGGCGCACGTGGCCACGCGCGCGGGCTACGACGACGAGGGCGTCTATGTCTCCTGCGAGCTCGAGGGCGATGCCGCCGACGACGCCGCGATGGACGCGGCAGCCGCGCGGGTGGACGCCTGGGCCGAGGCCGTCGCCGCCGGCAGCAAGGCCGGGCCTCTTGCCGCGGTGCTCGAGGACTACTTCGACGCTTGCCTGCTTATGAACAAGCCCGTCGAGGTCGTGCGCCGCGACGGTACCATCGCCTGCAAGGGCCGCCTTGCGGGCATCGACATCTGGGGTCGCGTCACCGTTAAGCTCCTCGACGGCCGCGAGGTCGAGATCGCCCCCGGTCAGGCCTCGGTCCGCGCGCTCTAGCCTGCGATTCTGTAGGCGTTGCACGTGAATCCGGCAGCGTCGGTAATCCCGCGCACGCATTACCGACGGTCCGGAAAACCCGTGCGGGATTACCGACGGTCCCGGGTTCCGGTGACTGTGCCTTCCGTGCAGGATTACCGACGCTGCCGGATTCCCGTGAGCCCGTGCTTCGTTCGACGCCGCCGTCGACAGGGAAGCAAGAAGCCCGTATCGCCCTAAAGCCCACGCGCCTTGCGGGCGATACCTCCACCTGCGCGAAGGACGGGCTTCTTTCTTCTTACTTTGTCTGGCGCAGCCAGATCTCGCGGATGCCGCGCAGGGTGAGGTCGGGGTCGATCGCGTCAAAGAGGTCCGTCGCGGCGCTCACGGTCCGCGCGAGCCCGCCGGTGCCCACCACGGTCGCGTCGGGGCAGCCGATCTCGGCCTTGATGCGCGCGACGAGGCCCTCGGCCTGTGCCGCCGCGCCAATGACGAGGCCGGACTGCATGGCGGTCTCGGTCGTGTCGCCGAGCGCGCGGGCCGGGGCGACCACGGGGATGCTCGCGAGCTTGGCCGCCTTCGAGAACAGCGCGCTCGCGCTCAGCATGAGGCCGGGGCTGATGGCGCCGCCGCGGTAGGCGCCGCGCTCGTCGACGACGTCGATGTTCGTCGCGGTGCCGAAGTCGACCACGATCACGGGCGCGCCGTAGGCCTGAATGGCGGCGACGGCGTTGGCGATGCGGTCGGCGCCGACGGCGGCAGGGTTGGGCATGTCCACGGGCATCCCGTAGTCGGAGGCGGCGCTGACCACCAATGGCTCACAGCCGAGCTGCTCGCGAAGGCAGACCAGCCAGGCGCGCTGGAGCGCGGGGACCACGCTCGCCACGGCGGCGTCGGTCACGTCGCCGAGCTCGAATCCGTCCTTGGCGAAGTAGCCGTAGAGCCGCGCGTGCAGCATGTCCGAGGTGTCGGTCGCGGCGGTGGCCATGCGCCAGCCGTGTGCCAGGGTCCCGTCCTCGTTGAAGAGGCCGAGCGTTGACTGGGTGTTGCCCACATCGATGGCGAGGAACATCTGGGGACCTTTCGACGGGCCGGAAGTGCGGGCCCCGCCGCGCGGCGACCCTCGTTACCCGCCAACTGTAACGCAAATCTCCATAGAACGTTCGAACAGCTCGGCGAGAGTTCTGTTAAACTCGAAAAGCTTGACCGTCCTGGCCACAACCAGGACAAAACCCCTGCCCTGGTCGGAACCAGGGCCGACGAACAGGAGTCCTGCTATGAAGCAAGGTATTCACCCGAATTACGTGGAGTGCACCGTTCGCTGCACCTGCGGCAACACGTGGAAGACGCGTGCGACCAAGCCCGAGATGACCATCGACCTCTGCGACAAGTGCCACCCGTTCTACACCGGCCAGCAGAAGCTCGTCGACACCGGTGGCCGCGTCCAGCGCTTCGCCGACAAGTTCGGTGGCGCCGCCGCTGCCCAGCTCAAGAAGGCTCAGGAGGCCAAGGCCGCCAAGGCCGCCAAGGCCGCTGAGGCCGAGGCCGCCCGCAAGGCCGCCGCTGAGGCCAAGGCTGCCGCCAAGGCCGCTCGTGCCGCTGAGTACGAGAAGAAGGCCGCCGCTGAGGCCGCCAAGGCTGCCGCCGAGGCTCCCGCCGCTGAGGCCGAGGCTGCCGAGGCTCCCGCCGAGACCGAGGCCGCTGCCGAGTAGCTCATCGCTTCATGGCAACGCGAAGGGCCCCGAGCGTCATGCTCGGGGCCCTTTTTGTGCGCCGGTAACGGTCATTGGGGCCGCCGGTCGTGCTACCCGTCGACGACGGGCCTCTTTCTATTTCCTTCTGAGCAGGTAGGTGTCGGTGTACATTGCGGTTTCGGAGTAGGGGATAAAGAGGAACGAAGACGTGCGGGTGTGGCTCGTCGTGACCTTGGCGACCGCGGCCGTCGCGTCGCCGCCGGGGCCGAAGTCGAGCTCGACATCGACCTTGCCGCCCGCTTGGTCGGGGAGCGTCCCGGTGAACGAGAGGCCCTTCTCGGCGGTGTCGCCGGCGTAGCCCGCGGTGAGCGCGACCCCGTGTAGCGCCTCGTCGCCGTCGGCGGACTTCGAGTCGCGGGACGGCTGCGCATGGAAGTGCGCGAGCACATCGATGCTTCCGGTGAGCTGCGAGCCCGAGCCGTCGACCGCTCCCTTGCCCTCCTGCGCGGCGATGGTGAGCACAAGCGGCGCCTCGGCCGCGGCCAGGCACTTGCCGCCGTCCGTTTCTTGCGTCTGGAACGTGCCCTCCCACGTGCCGATGAGCGGCGAGAAGTCGCGCGCCTTGGCATCGGCGGGCACCTTGGTGTCGGTGATCTCCCACAGGCCGTTGACCGAGCGGAACGAGAAGGTCGCCTCTATGTCGCAGGAGCGCTTGTCGAAGGCGCCGTCCTTCTCGGCGTGTAGGCGCACGACGTCGGTCTTCGCGTCGGCGTCGAAGTCGGAAGATGCGACCTCGAGCTTCCCGTCGGCGTAGATCCCCGCGAGGCTGAGCTCGCCGATGCCGCCGCCTGCGTCCGTGTCCGCGCCTGCTGAGTCTGTGCCGGAGCCGCTTGCGGAGCCTGCGCCCGAAGTGTCGTGCATCCCCTGCTCGGCGCGCTCGAGCAAGTCGGAGATGTTTGCCTTGACCTGCGCTTCGTTTACTCCGGCAAGCGGCTCGTACGAGACGGACGTATCTTCTTCCTGGCCGATGGCCGTCCAGTTGCCGGCCACCTTGGCGAAGCCGAGCGTCGCCTCCTTGGTCGCGCGGACCGAGTCGTTCTCGTAGGTGGCCTCGACCGTCGCCGTTGCGTAGGCGGAGGCCCCGAACTGCGCGTTCGCGGGGTCGGAAGCCGCGCTCGCGCGCTTCGCGGACTTGACCTTCACGTCCTTGAGCGCGAGCTCGTCGGGGTCTCCCCATTTACCTCCGTCATAGACGGGGGCGATGACGCGCGTCCGGGCATCGGCGACGATCACGTCGTCGGCAGGGACGCTCGCCGCGTGGGCACCGGCGAGGACCAAAAGCACGATCAATGCCGCGCCGAGCGCCGCGCTGATGGCGAGGACCGTGCGGTGGGCGATCGCGAACTCGCGCGCCGCCGCCGCGGCGCCCGGCCGCTCGATGACGCTCGTCTCCGGTTCGGTCGCGGGGGTCGCGGGCCGCTCGAGCGTGGGCTCGGTCTTCTCTGTTTCTTCCATGCGTCTCCAATCCTTCACGCACAGTTTCCGACCAAACCGCGCTGGGCGCAATTCCTCACCTGTTTGTTGAAAAACCTTGCAACGGGCTCAACGTGACGGGCTCCGCGCAGCCGGCGCCAACAAAGAACCGCCGCCCGCCAAACCTCGTGTTTCTTTCCCCGGCATCAATTGCAGAAATGACGCAGGCCAGGTGGATGGGGTATCCTAACAAGGCTGAATCAAGCGATGCCGGGAGGCTCTGGATGTACCTGAGGATGGACAAGTTCTAGCTGCGTTGCGCCACAGCCTAGTTATGCCTATACCTTATTTATCGAAGGAGCACGTAAATGCCCGAAAAGCTTGAAAAGATTATCGCTGCGTACGAGGAGCTCGAGCAGAAGCTCATGGACCCCTCCGTCGCGTCCGACCCCAAGGAGTACGCGCGCCTGGCTAAGGAGCACGCCAGCCAGACCGAGCTCGTCGAGAAGGCACGCGAGTACCTGAGCGCCCTCGACGACATCGAGGCCGCCAAGGAGATGCTGCACGAGGCCGCCGATGCGGACGAGAAGGCCATGCTCCAGGACGACATCTCCGAGAACGAGGCCAAGATCCCGGCTCTCGAGGACGAGATCAAGATCCTGCTCATCCCTGCCGACCCCAACGACGAGAAGGACACCATCGTCGAGATCCGCGCCGGCGTGGGCGGCGACGAGGCCGGCATCTTCGCGGGCGACCTCTTCAAGATGTACGAGCGCTTCGCCGCGAGCAAGGGCTGGAAGGTCGAGGTTCTCTCCAGCAGCCCGTCCGACGCCGGCGGCTTCAAGACCATCGAGTTCAAGGTCACGGGCGATAAGGTCTACTCCGTGATGAAGTACGAGTCTGGCGTCCACCGTGTCCAGCGCGTCCCCAAGACCGAGAGCCAGGGCCGCATCCAGACCTCCACGGCCACGGTCGCCGTGCTGCCCGAGGCCGACGAGATCGACATCCAGATCGACCAGTCCGACCTGCGCATCGACACCTACTGCGCCTCCGGCCCCGGCGGCCAGTGCGTCAACACCACGTACTCGGCCGTGCGTATCACCCACCTGCCGACGAATACCGTCGTCCAGTCCCAGGACCAGCGCTCGCAGATCCAGAACCGAGAGGTCTGCATGCAGATGCTGCGCGCCCGCCTGTACGAGATGGAGCTCGAGCGCCAGCAGGCCGAGCAGGGTGCCGAGCGCCAGAGCCAGATCGGCCACGGCAACCGCTCCGAGAAGATCCGCACGTACAACCAGCCGCAGGACCGCGTGACCGACCACCGCATCGGCTTCAACAGCACCTACAACGCGGTGCTTTTGGGCAGCGGCCTCTCCGACGTGATCGAGGCCCTCGCCGCCGCCGAGCGCGCCGAGAAGCTCGCCGAGCAGGTCTGATCCTCTTTCCATAGTTCATAGAAGCAAGAAGGGCGGGCGTCTGCGGGCGCCCGCCGCGTTTTAGGGAGAAGCGCCATGGAGCAGGGAACGCAGAAGGTCGAGGACTTCGAGCTGGGCGAGCCGGCGCTCGTGTGCCGCTGGCGGCTCGCCGGCGGGCGCCTGCCGCTCGAGAACCGCCACTTGCGGGCGCTCGGCGCGCGCGTCGTGGTGGGCCGCGCCGTGTCCACGCAGCTCATCAGCTGGGCGAAGCAGCACATCGAGTGGACGCTCGCCGACGGCTCCGCGGCGAACCCCGACGGCGTCCTCATGCTCGTGATGGACGCCGAGGGCCGCGCGGCGATGTCGGTCGGGCCCTACGCGCCTCTTTGCCGCGTCGATGCGGTGGCCCTCGCCGAGCGCGCCGCCTCCGCCGAGCGCGAGGCCGCCGAGACGGGCGTCGCGCCCGAGACCCTGTGGGCCGTGCGCGACGGCGCCCTCGTGTGGGGCGCGCGCGACGGCGCGGCGGCCCACGGCGCGGCGAGCCTCGTCGTCGACCTGGCCCGTACGCTGGGCATCGAGGTCTCGCGCGACGAGGGGCTGTTGAGCTCCGTCGCGGCGGGCGACCTCCCCGAGCAGGTATTCCTTTGTAGCGACGAGCACGGCGTGGTGCCTGCCTCTGACGCCGACGGCGATCTCGTGGAGCGCTTTGCCGCCGGCTACGCCAAGCTCCTCTCCGCAACGAAGTCGCGCTAACTCAGCGCCCACCAACACTGGGTGACAGTCATTGCGTGCAGCATTCTGGGACAGACACTGCGCCAGGGCACTAGGCGAGCTGGAAGCTCCAGGCACTCGCGGCCTCGGAGGCGACGGTCGAGAGGTCCCAGGTCTTTTGGCTCCGGGCCCAGCTGTTCGAGTCGTGCACCACGGCTTTGCCTGCCTCGTCGAGCTTCTCGACAACGATGAAGTGGCCTGAGCTGGTAAAGTGCCCCGGGTTCATGATGCAGATCACCGGTCGGCCGGCCTTGAGCTCGGCGCGCAGCGCGGACTCGCTGGGGGTCAGCTGCTTGCCGTAGAGCCCGAGCTTACCGGCCCCGACCGTCATCAGGGACCAAGAAGTGCCGCTCTGGTCGGTCGAGTACCCGCACTCCGTCGCGAACTCGGCCATCGCGGCGGGGTCCTTGTCATCCTTGCCGGTGAGGTCGGCGTAGACCATGCTGAGCGCGGTGGGGCCGCACCCCTGGTGACGCAGGCGGCCGCCGGAGTACGTCTCGTGCGACCACTGCGGGTCGATCTGGTACAGATACGGCATCTGGCCGCGCTCCCACTGGTCGCGCGGCGTGCTCGACGGCTCGACGAGGTCGTGGGCCGTCTCGGTCGCGGCCCCGGCGACGGCCTGCGCGGCGACCTGCGCGCCGGAGGTCGCCGCGGCGTTGAGGGCGGCCTGACGCTCGCTGAGGATGCACCCGCGGACGTTGAGCACGACGACCAGCGCCGCCGTCGCGCCGGCGAGCGCGAGCGCGCGTTTGGGGTAGCGACGGCACGCGGGCACGGCCCAGCGCACGAAGGCGACGATGCCGCGCCACAGCAGGCGGGCGAGGGCAAGAAGCCCGCGCCCCGCCAAGCAGAGCCCGCGCCAGAGCAGGTGCGCGACCCTGCCGGCGACGCTCGCCGCGCTGGCCGCCGCGGCTCCGTCTCCGCGGCGCGTCGGCTGCGCGGAGGCCCTTCTGGCGCCCGCGCTCGGCCTCGGCGTGCGATAGGTCTCGACGGGGTCGGGGCCGGCCGCAGGCACGTTTCCGCGCCTGCCCGCGTCGACGCGCCCGCCGGCGCCCCGCCCCGCCGGCGCCTGCCCGGAGCGCCGCGTCCTTCTTGCCGCGCGCTGCGCGCGCCTCGCGTCGAACTCGTCGTCGCGCACCGGTCCGCCTCCCTTTGGCTCCCGAAGCCGCATCACATGAACGTTTGAACAGGGCAAACTATACCATCGCGGGGCCCTCGACCGATGGGCGGACGTTTGCACGCCGCCCGCCGACCGAACAGAATGTAAACACGGCGGGAACGTTTAGCATGATGTTCGGCCCAAAGCGGGCCGGTCGTGCGGTCAGGAGGTGCCATGCGCAACGTCGGGGTTCGCGAAATCAGCCGTAGAACGGGGTTTTCTCCCGCGACGGTCTCCAATGCGCTCAACAATAAGCGCGGTGTAAACAAGGACACCGCCGAGACCATCCGCCGCATGGCGAAGGAGCTCGGCTACGAGCGCTCCGAGCACCTCGACCACATCCGGTTCGTCCTCGCGCGCAAGACCGGCAAGATCCTCGACGAGGGCACGTTCCACCCCGGCGTCATCGAGGGCGTCGAGCGCGTGGCGGCCCAGCTCAAGCTGCAGACCACGTTCACCACGATCGAGCTCAGCAACCGCGAGGCCGCGGCCAAGCAGGCCTTCGAGATCACGCACGACATGAGCAACGGCATCGTCCTTCTGGGCACCGAGATGGCAGAGGAGGACTACGTGCTCTTCCGCGACCCGCAGGCGCCGCTCGTCGTCGTGGACGGCTGGTCCGACCGGCTCTTCTTCGAGTCCGTGGTCACGCAGAACGAGAACTCCGCCTTCCGCGCCGTCACCTACCTGGCCGAGCATGGCCACCGCCAGATCGGCTACATCGCGGGCGACTACCGCATCAAGAACTTCCCCCTGCGCGAGCGCGGGTACCGCCGCGCCATGCGCGAGGCCGGGCTGACCATCGACTCCAAGTGGCGCGTCGTGGTGGGCACCACCGTCAACACCTCTTACGACGCGATGAAGGAGTGGCTCTCCGCGAACCCGCCGCTCCCGACTGCCTTCTTTGTGGAGAATGACATCATGGCCCTCGGCTGCATGAGGGCGATGACCGAGCAGGGCATCCGGATCCCCGAGGACGTGAGCGTGGTCGGCTTCGACGACCTGCCGTACGCGAGCGTCTGCAACCCGCCGCTGACCACGGCGCGCATCCCCAACCGCGAGATGGGCGAGATCGCCACCCACCGCCTCATGGACCAGATCCGCGAGCCGCGCGACTACACCTGCGTCACGCACCTCTCGACGACCTTCGTCGAGCGCCAGTCCGTCAAGTTCCTCCAGCCGTAGTCGCCGCCCGCCGGCCTGCGCTCCCCGCCGCCGCGATCCCGCCGCCGGCCCGCGCCCTTCTCGCCCGCCACATTTGTGGGGTGATTGTCGAAAACCCCGCGATTCCCGCCCAGCGCGATCGCTTTTGCACAGGGTGTGCAATACTACCCAAGCTGTGTAAAAACCGACGAGAGGACCGGATGGCCAGCTGCGTCATAAGCACCGACCGCCGAAGCGTCCGTACCCGCGCCGCGCTGCGACTCGCGCTCGCGCAGGAGATCGACGCCACCGGCGACCTTTCGCGCGTGACCGTCACCGCCGTGACCGAGCGCGCCGGCGTGACCCGCCGCACCTTTTACTCCCACTTCAAGGACATCCCCGACCTTGTGACCCAGATCGAGGACGAGACCCTGGCAGACCTCCGCGTCCACGTGGAGCAGATCGCCGCCTGCCACCTCGGTCACCTTGCCGAGTCGTTGCGCTCGGCCGAGCCCGCGCCCGGCTCCGAGGGCCTGCTGCTCGCCGTCCAGGAGCGCGGAGACTACCTGCGGCCGCTGCTCGGCGACGGGGGAGACCCCGCCTTCGCCGAGCGCCTCAAGCGCATGGCCTACGACGCGGTGGTCGGCCGCGCCCTCGACGGCATCGACGTGCGCGCGGTCGGCGCGTTCTTCGACTACTACCTCACCTTCGCCATATCCGCCGAGGTCGGCGTGCTCCTGCGCTGGCTCGAGGGTGGCATGCGCGAGTCCGTGCCCGCTATGGCGCGCCTCATGACGGCCCTTATGTTCGTCCGCCCGGGCGACCTCTACGGCAAGCCCATCGACTTCGACATCCCCAGCTTCGCGCTGGCCATCAAAGACTGCGAGGAGAGCAACAATGTCCGATAAGACCGCCGCGTCCATCAAGGCCGAGAAGGCCGCCCGCCGTCCCCTCGAGCTCAAGCAGGACGGCGCCGAGCTCAGCCCGGCCCATCCCTACGACCTCAGCTACGCGCACCTGCGCCTGGGCATCGACGTGGGCTCCACCACCGTCAAGCTCGCCGTCATCGACGACAACGACAACCTCATCTACGCCAACTACGAGCGCCACCACACCGATGTGCGCGCCACGGCCAAAGAGCTCTTCGTCCGCGCCCAGCGCGTGATCGGCGACGCCCCGATGCGCGTCTCGATCACCGGCTCGGGCGGCATGCTGCTGGCCAAGTGGCTCGGCCTCGAGTTCGTCCAGGAGGTCATCGCCTCCAAGCGCGCCGTCGAGACGCTCATCCCGCAGACCGACTGCGCCATCGAGCTCGGCGGCGAGGACGCGAAGATCATCTACTTCGACAACGGCATCGAGCAGCGCATGAACGGCACCTGCGCCGGCGGCACGGGCGCGTTCATCGACCAGATGGCCTCCCTTCTCCACACCGACGCGTCGGGCCTGAACGAGCTCGCCAAGGGCGCCGAGCGCATCCACCCCATCGCTTCCCGCTGCGGCGTCTTTGCAAAGACGGACGTCCAGCCCCTGCTCAACGAGGGCGCGCGCCCCGAGGACGTGGCCGCCTCGATCTTCCAGGCCGTCGCCAACCAGACCGTCAGCGGCCTCGCCTGCGGCCACCCCATCCGCGGCTACGTCGCCTTCCTCGGCGGCCCGCTCCAGTACCTCAGCGAGCTGCGCCACCGCTTCTACGTCACGCTCAACCTCGACGACGAGCACATCATCGTTCCCGAGAACGCGCACCTCTTTGTCGCGACGGGCGCGGCGCTGGCCGGCGAGTCCCAGAAGCACGTGACCTTCGCCGAGGTCATCCGCCTGCTCGAGGACCTCAAGGACACCCAGGGTTCCGAGGTCGAGCGCTTGGAGCCGCTCTTTGCCACCGAGGACGACTATCGCGAGTTCAAGGAGCGCCACGACAAGCAGGTCGTGCCCAAGGGCGACCTCGCGAGCTACCACGGCCGCGTGTTCATCGGCATCGACGCCGGCTCCACCACGATGAAGGCGGCCGTCGTCGGCGAGGACGGCGAGCTCCTCTACACCTGGTACGGCAACAACAACGGCGACATCCTCGGCACCGCGCGCAAGATCACCGACGACATCTACGACAAGATGCCTTCCGACTGCGTGATCGGCCACGTGACCACCACCGGCTATGGCGAGCAGATCCTCATCGAGGCCCTGCGCGCCGACTCCGGCGAGATCGAGACCGTCGCCCACCTGCGCGGCGCGAAGGCCTTCATCCCCGGCGTCGAGTTCATCCTGGACATCGGCGGTCAGGACATGAAGTGCCTGCAGGTCAAGGATGGCGTTATTGAGCACATCATGCTCAACGAGGCCTGCTCGTCGGGCTGCGGCTCCTTCATCGAGTCCTTCGCCGTCTCCATGAACATGAGCGTCCAGGAGTTCGCTGAGGCGGCCGTGCGCGCCACGGCGCCCGTGGACCTGGGCAGCCGCTGCACCGTCTTTATGAACTCCCGCGTCAAGCAGGCCCAGAAAGAGGGCGCGACCATCGGCGACGTGGCCGCCGGCCTTTCTTACTCCGTCATCAAGAACGCGCTGTTCAAGGTCATCAAGCTCCGCGACTTCGACGAGATCGGCAAGTACTGCGTCGTCCAGGGCGGCACCTTCATGTCCGACGCCACCCTGCGCGCCTTCGAGCTCCTGACCGGCCGTGAGGTCATCCGACCCGACGTCGCCGGCTGCATGGGCGCCTACGGCGCGGCGCTCCTGGCCCGCGATCGCGCGGGCGCCGACGGCATCTCGGGGCTTCTTTCCCGCGAGGCCATCGACAACCTGCAGGTCAAGCACACCAACGTCCACTGCGGACGCTGCTCCAACAACTGCCTGCTCACGGTCAACGACTTCGGCGGCGGCCGCCGCTTCATCACGGGCAACCGCTGCGAGAAGGGCGCGGGCGGCTCCAAGCGCCAGAAGAACGACGCCCCGAACCTCTTTGAGTACAAGAACAAGCTGCTCTTCGACCGCCCCGTGCTCTCCGAGCAGGAGGCCACCCGCGGCACCGTGGGCATCCCGCGCGCGCTGAACATGTACGAGAACTACCCGTTCTGGCACGCGTTCTTCACCAAGCTCGGTTTCCGCGTCGTCCTCAGCGATCAGACCAACGGCAAGACCTACGAGGCCGGCATCGAGTCCATGCCCTCCGAGTCCGTCTGCTACCCGGCCAAGCTCAGCCACGGCCACATCATGAACCTCATCGCCAAGGACCCGGATTTCATCTGGATGCCCTGCATCCGCTGGGAGCGCCAGGAGGACCCGGGCGCGACCAACCACTACAACTGCCCGATCGTCATGAGCTATCCGCAGGCGCTCGAGCTCAACGTCGACGAGCTCGGCCACGGCACCAAGGTCGAGTTCCTCGACCCCTTCATTCCCTACGACAAGAAGGGCGAGCTCAAGCGACGCCTCTATGAGCTCGTCTCCGAGCAGCGCGAGCGCGACGCCGCCGAGGGACGCGGTCGTGTGCGCGGGCCGCACATCACCCGCGCCGAGGTCGACGAGGCCGTCAACTACGCGTGGCAGGCCGATATCGACTTCCACGACGCCATGCACCGCAAGGGCGACGAGGCCCTGCGCTGGATCGAGGAGAACCACGGCCACGGCATCGTGCTCGCCGGCCGCCCGTACCACAACGACCCCGAGATCAACCACGCCATCCCCGAGCTCGTGCACTCCTTCGGCTTCGCCGTCCTCACCGAGGACTCCGTCGCGCACAAGATGCTCCCCGAGCGCCCGATCCGCGTGGTCGACCAGTGGATGTTCCACTCCCGCCTCTACCGCGCCGCGCGCTTCGTGGCCTCCCGCAACGACCTCGACCTGATCCAGCTCTTCTCGTTCGGCTGCGGCCTGGACGCGCTGACCACCGACCAGGTCCAGGAGATCCTCGAGGCCTCCGGCAAGATCTACACCATGCTCAAGGTCGACCAGGTGAGCAACCTCGGCGCCGCGCGCATCCGCATCCGCTCCCTCATGGCCGCCCTCAAGGAGCAGAAGGAGGAGCTCGAGGCCCGCGCCGCCGCCGGTGAGGTCCACGAGATCGAGCCCGCCGGCGTCCGCTGCGCCGACGGCACCCCCGAGCGTAAGCGCGCCGACGATGGCGACGTTCCCGTCTACCGCGAGGCCGTGAGCTCCGCGTTCAAGAAGGTCCGCTACACCAAGGAGATGCAGGCCGAGGGCTACACCATCCTCGCGCCGCAGATGAGCCCGATCCACTTCGAGCTCATCGAGGAACTCCTGCGCAACGAGGGCTACAACGCCGTCCTTCTTCCTTCCGTGGACCAGGGCGCCGTGGACATGGGCCTGAAGTACGTCAACAACGACATCTGCTACCCGTCCATCCTCGTCACCGGCCAGATCATGGAGGCCGTGCTCTCCGGCAAGTACGACCTCACCCGCACCGCCGTCCTCATCACCCAGACCGGCGGCGGCTGCCG
>ERZ1673741.233-NODE-233-length-72963-cov-12.420722_pt1 | contig 72963 bp, 71 predicted proteins | sample MGYA00580209_ERZ1673741 | MGnify/ENA primary metagenome ERZ1673741 (study PRJEB41218, sample SAMN15661754) | gut metagenome | host: Homo sapiens | place: Canada: London | collected 2015-08-20/2019-03-30 | study: EMG produced TPA metagenomics assembly of... | reverse complement strand
AAAGCTGTGTAACCCCATAAACGCGAAGCGTTTATGTTTGGCAAAGCAAAAAAAGCATGCCAAAGCCCCAAAAGGGTATAGATCGCTTCAAAGCAAAGCTGTGTAACCCCATAAACGCGAAGCGTTTATGTTTGGCAAAGCAAAAAAAGTATGGTAAAGCCCCAAAAGGGTATAGATCGCTTCAAAGTAAAGCTGTGTAACCCCATAAACGCGAAGCGTTTTCAAAGAGGCTCGCCTCTTTCTTTTATACGCCTCCGTTTGCATGTTAAAAAGAAAATATGACAGCTGTTTTTCTGTTTTGAGATGCAGCCGTCTTTCTGTCGTCCGACGCCCCGTGCCGCATGTGCCGGCGATTCGGACAGAGGAGCATATGGAGAGAAAAATTCTTTTTCAAACCATTTGTTTCTTTTATAAATTTTATTTGTACCGCCGCACCGGCAGAGGATTGCCGAATATGGCAGGATGGAGTTTACAATGGAGAAAATCATAGTGGACGGCGGATACCCGCTTTCCGGAAAAGTCGACATAAGCGGCATGAAAAATGCCGCGGTTGCGGTGATATTCGCAAGCGTCGTCGTTTCCGGCGTTTGTATCATAGACAATCTTCCCTGTATCAGCGACGTTTCGGATTCGCTTGAAATTTTAAAGAGCATCGGCGCTCGGGTGAGGGCGATTTCCGGAACGAAAGTGGAAATCGATACCACGCAAATAGCGGATATGGAGGCGCCTCTCGACTTGGTCCGCAGACTTCGCGCTTCTTACTACCTTGCGGGCGCAATGCTGGGACGCTTCGGGCATGCTAAGGTCGGTCTTCCCGGCGGCTGTGATTTCGGCGTCCGTCCGATCGACCTGCATGTGAAGGCGTTTGAAAAGCTGGGCGCCAAGGTCAATGTCGGGGGGGGCTGCATCGAGGCCGTGTCGGCGGATGGCGTGCACGGCAGCAGCATCTATTTCGACTGTTCGTCCGTCGGGGCAACCATCAACACCATCATCGCCGCCGTTTTGGCGGACGGCTCGACGGTCATTGAGAATGCCGCGAGAGAGCCGCATATTGTCGATCTTGCCAACTTCCTCAACGCCTGCGGGGCGGATATCCGCGGCGCCGGTACCCCTATCATCAGAATCAACGGCGTAAAGGAGCTTCACGGCTGTGAATATACGATCATTCCCGATATGATTGAGGCCGGCACCTTTATGGTTGCCGCGGCTGCGACACGGGGAAAGCTATACATAAACAATGTAATTCCAAAGCATTTGGAAACCATTACGGCAAAGCTCCGTGAAATGGGTGTCATCGTTGAGGAGTTCGACGAAGCCGTCATGGTATCGAGGGGAAAGGATGCGCTTTCGGCAGTCAACGTCAAGACCCTGCCGTATCCCGGCTTTCCGACGGATATGAATCCGCAGATGACGGTGCTGCTCTGTCTTGCGGATGGCACAAGTCAGATGTCCGAGACGATTTGGAACAACCGTTTCCGCTATGTCGATGAGTTGCAGCGCATGGGCGCGAAAATCAAGGTGGACGACAAAACCGCATTTATCGAAGGCAATACGGTGTTTACGCCCGCCTGTGTCAAAGCGGTCGATTTGCGCGCGGGCGCCGCGATGGTCATCGCCGCGCTTGCCACCGAGGGACGCACCGAAATCGAGGAAATCGGGTTTATCGAGAGGGGATATGACGATATCGTGACAAAATTCAGAAATGTCGGCGCCAATATCCGCAAGGTATATTTCCCCGACGGCGGAAGAAAATTGAATATCGGATAAAAACGGAAAGGGCAGAGCTTCTGCCCTTTCTGAAATTCGCACCTGAAATCGGGCTGCGATTTCGGAAGGAAAAATATGAGAGATATAAGTGTGTTTGATATCATAGGACCTATTATGATCGGTCCGTCAAGCTCGCATACGGCGGGCGCCTTGAAGATTGCGCGGATTGCCGGACTGCTTGCCCGAAAGAAAATCACGAAGGTGCATTTTAAGCTGTACGGTTCCTTTGCCAAGACCTATCGCGGTCACGGGACCGACCGGGCGCTTGTGGCGGGGATTTTGGGCTTTGATACCGGCGATTATCGAATCCGCGATTCTTTTGAATTTGCAAAGGCGGGCGGACTTGCGTTTGACTTCGAGGAGATCGACGAGCAGACGGATTATCACCCGAACACGGTCGTGATTACCCTTGAAGAATCGGACGGCACGGTCAATGTCCTGCGCGGCGCGTCGGTCGGCGGCGGGGAAATCGAGATTCATGAAATCAACGGCTGCGAAATCAAATTTTCCGGCAAGAACAACGCCGTCATCGTTCATCAGAAGGACAAGCCGGGCGTGATTGCGGCGGTGGCGAAGGTATTTGAAAACGACGGCGTGAATATCTCTTATATGAGCGTCTATTGTGAGGATAAGGGCGATGACCAGTTCTCCATTATCGAAATCGACGGAGATTTCGACGAGGGCGCGCTGGAAGAGCTTCGCCGGCAGAAAAACGTACTGTCGGCCGTCTATATCAAGGTAAAGTGATTGGTTGGAAACATGAGAGAATGTATGGATTTTTCAACCGGAAAAGAGCTGCTCGCTCTGTGTACGGAAAAAAATAAATCGATTTCGGAAGTCATGCTTGTAAGGGAGATTGCAAAATTCGGCGTCGGCCGTGAGGCCGTATGGGACCGTATGAGAAAATCCCTTGCGGTGATGCGTGAGGGTGTCGGCCGTTCTCAGACCGAGCAGATGAATCTGCTCGGCGGATACATCGGCGGGGAGAGCAAGGCGCTCCTTGACAGAATCCGGCGCGAAGGTGCGATGGGCGGCATGATCTCCCGCGCGTCCGCATATGCGATGGGCGTCATCGAGCTGAATGCCTCGATGGGACGAATCGTCGCCGCGCCGACGGCGGGTTCTGCGGGAGTGCTGCCGGGGATACTGGTTGCCGCCGATGAAATCTATGATTTCGGAGAGGAAAGGCTGACGCAGGCACTGTTTAACGCCGGCGCCGTCGGCTATCTTATCGACCGCAATGCGACGCTCTCCGGCGCGGAGGGCGGCTGTCAAGCCGAGGTGGGCGCGGCGTCCGCGATGGCGGCGTCCGCACTTTGCGAGCTTTTCGACGGCGCGCCGTCGGTCTGTCTTGCTGCGGCGGGTGACGCGATTTCCAATATTCTCGGACTGGTCTGCGATCCGATCGGCGGTCTTGTCGAATCCCCCTGCCAGAAGAGAAATGCCATGGGTGTGGCCAACGCCGTAATCAGCGCGGAAACCGCGCTTGCCACAAATGGGAAAACCTTGGTGCCGTTCGACGAGGTCGTCGCGGCGATGTACAGTGTGGGACGCAACATTCCGTATCAGCTGCGTGAAACGGCGCTCGGCGGTCTTGCCATGGCGCCGAGCGTGCGGAATCTGCATCCCGGATGCGCGGCGTGCGGCGGCTGTAAATGAGGAAAAATGGGGTGGCGGCAACCGCGGGTTGTCTTTCGGCCGCCGACATGCTTCTCAGGGAATCTATTCAGCCAAAAGATTTTCCGATATGCTGAAATTTGTAATTGAGATAAAAAGGAAAAGGAGATTTCCGTGATAGGGAAATCTCCTTTTGTATCGATATTTTTCGCGCAGAGCTGCAAATACGCGGGCTAAATCCTATTGAGCGGTTAAGAAACCGGTTTCGCCGTCACGAACAGGAAATCCCGTTCCGGCATCTCCGTGATTCCCTCGAAAAAGTCGTACATGGTCCAGTTATAGTAGACCCGTTCCGCGCCGTAGGTTCCGTAGCCGTCCTGATTGTGGTCGGTCGTGTCGTAAGGATCGGCGACAATCAGCACGTCGTCCTGTGTGGTTTCCGTTCCCATAGTATCATAACCGATGATAACCTGCCAGTGACCGCCCCAGTCGTTCCAGCAGATCATGATGGGCGTGTCGTTTTTCAGGTTTTCGATGATCCAATCGGGCGTGATGACGGAATAAATGCCCTCGCAGGCACTGCCGTCCTCGTCGAAATAAGGCTCGCCGTTTATGTCGGTTTTGCCATAATAATCGTAGGTGCTGCCGACCTCAAAGCCGCCTACGTGCTCGAATATGGAGAGCACCTGTGCAACGCTTGTGGCGCCGGTCAGCTTATAGTCGCCGGCTTCATTGCGGAGCTTCGCAAGATCGGCCTCCGTATAGCTGCCGAGCTTTCCGAAGTAGTTGAGAACCATAAGCGTGCTCGCAACGCCGCAGCTGCTCTCGCAGGTCTGCTGATAGGTTTTGAAGCCCGTGAGGATCGTCAGGGTGTCTGTGGATTTCATATTATAATAATCAAGACGTGAAAAATAGGGAGAATCCTTGTGGTCGCCGTCGCGTTCCACCGAATCCGCCCCGTATTCGGGATCGATATCCGTGCCGTAGGGAATTTTCATTTCATCCGAGTAGTTGCCGTGTGTCGCGTTTTCGGAGCATCCGGTGAGGAGCGCCGATACGCAGAAAAGGCCTGCAAATAAGAATACAAATAATTTTTTCATGCGTTCTCCTTCAAAAAATTAGTTGTACTTTTGATCGTTTCATTTTGTATACGCCGCGGTGCGGCGCAGGAACAATCGAGTCTATACGGTAAGAAATACTTTTAATACTCGTTTTCATGTCTCACTCAGTACAGTGCGGGTTTACACCGCGCGTCCTCTGCTTGGGGACGCTTAAATGAGATATGTCATCTCTGCCGGCTGCCGGTCAAGCTGTCCGTGGCCTTTTGTTGATTTGACCGTAAAAACTCCGGCGTCTCTGTTGCAGTCAGAGCGCCGATGCGTATTATTATACTGTTTTTTGAATGAATATGCAAGAAAAAAACACGGTGCCTCGGATAGAAATTTTTGTGCTCGGAAAGGATATCTTTGGATAAAATCACGAAAAATCCGCTAAAAAAGAGAAATCCGATCAAACTGCGGGGGTAAATCCGGAAATTCATGCAGATGGGAAAAAAGCTCTCGCAGGTCATGCCGGATGCCGTACCGCTCGCATTCCCGACGGAAAAGCGCAGAAAGCGATGCGTTTTTCGGGCTTTCGCATTCATAGGCGTTTCCGAAGCGCTCGATATATTTTTGCTTGACGCCGGGAAACGACCGGTCAAGCGCGCTGTAAAAATATTCGCGGTCGCCGGCGCGCAGCGTTATGCTGGCGCCGAAAAACAGGATTCCAAGGACGCCCGCCTCGGCACAGAGCCGGACAAGTCCCGCGATATTTTCCTCCGTATCGTTAAGAAAGGGCAGAATCGGCGACATCCAAACGACGGTGGGAATGCCGCGCTCCCGAAATTCTTTCAGGGCTTCGACGCGTTCGGCCGTCGTGCTAACATTCGGCTCAATGATCCGGCAAAGCGCCTCGTCGCAGGTGGTGAGCGTCATCTGCACCACGCACTTTGCCCTGTGATGGATGTGCTCCAAAAGCCCGATATCGCGCAGGATCCGCGTCGATTTGGTCAAAACCGTGACGCCGAAGCCATAGTCGTCGATGATTTCAAGGCATTTTCTCGTGAGTCCGAGCGTCTCCTCACAGGGCAGATAAGGGTCGCACATGGAGCCGGTGCCGATCATGCACTTTTTTCGTTTGCGGCGCAGCGCCTCCTCTAAAAGAATCGGGGCATTTTCTTTGACCTCGATGTCCTCGAAATCATGTGTAAAGCCGTAACAGAGGGAGCGGCTGTCGCAATAGATGCAGCCGTGCGTGCAGCCGCGGTATAGATTCATGCCGTTATGCGCGGAAAGGATCCCCTTGGCCTTTACAAAGTGCATGACCGCCTCCTGCTATCGATGCGTTTTTCCTTGCTTTCAATTTGTGTGTTCAATCGCTCCACGCGATGCGCAGCTCCTCCGGCAGCCTCTCCGCATCGAACCGATAATGACCGGTCACTTTGTCGTTTCCGAGCGCGTCCTCCTCGCGGTCGTTCTGCCCGCCGTTGTGAATAACGTACGGACGTCCGCTCTCCGTGCGCTTGTCCGAAATGATGCCGATATGCTTGTCGTTCCCGAAAATGACGATGTCCCCGGGCTGCCATGCGTCCGTATCGCGGATATCGTTCGTGAGGGAAACGGCATAGGTGCGGAAAAACACGCGCAGATTTTTCACACGCCGGAAATCGATGTTGCTGTCCCTCTGCGTGACATTGGGATAAGCCGACGGACGCGCCGCAATATCGGCGTCCACCATATCGCGCAGTGAATATCCGGCGGCACGGAATGCGCGCCAAACGACGTCGGTGCATACGCCGATATTGTCCGGCGGATAGCCGCCCTGCCAGTATCTCCCGTCATAGGTCGGATGATTTTCCGCGTCCGCCCTTGCGCCGAGCACAAGATCCATGGCGTCGGAGAGACCGTTTCCGTTGAAATCATAGGAGGATACCTCGGAGGAGCTGTATGAAGTTTCCGGACGGGATAGGTGCGCCGCGACAAGCAAAGCGGCGAAAACAATGATGAGCGCAATAAGTCCCGCCGAAAGCGCGATGACGGCTTCGCTTTTTTTCATCCTCGCAGTTTTCATTTATCCTCCTGAAATTACCGTTAAATATAAAATCATTTATATTATATCGCCTTTTGAGGTAATTGTCAATATAAAATATACTTGGATGCTTGTCAAATGTATGATGAAAGCGTATCTTCTTGCATAGCGGCTATGATATGTTATTCAAAAAAAGTGAAACGAATCGAAAAAGAAATCCTACTGAAAGAGTGAAAAGCTTTTCAACGCACGGAGGCCATATGGACGACAAAGAAATCATAAAGCTGTATTTTGACCGTTCGGAAGCCGCGATTGCAAAAACCGCGGAGAAATACGGTGCGTTTTGTCATGCTGTCGCGAAAAACATTCTCGGCAGCGACGCCGATGCCGAGGAATGCGTGAACGATGCCTATCTCGCGCTTTGGAACCGGATTCCGCCGTGTGAGCCGTCCTCATTGAAGGCATTTGCCGGAAAGGTCGTCCGCAACATCTCGCTCGACCGGTTTGATTATAATACGGCTGCCTGCCGTCATGACGGTGCGGGACTTGTCTTTGACGAGCTTTCCGATGTCATTCCGGCGGATGATACGGCAATTTCCGTCGACGGTATGGAGCTTACGCGGTGCATCGATGCGTTTTTGTCCGGCGAAAAGGCGGAAGCAAGATGCGTTTTTGTCAGACGGTATTGGTTTTGTGATTCCGTGAAGGAAATCGGAAAGCGATACGGAATGAGCGAGGGAAAGGTGAAATCCATTCTCTTTCGCGAAAGAAAAAGGCTTTCCGGTTATTTGAAAAAGGAGGGTTTTGATTTTGAATAAGAAACAGTTTTTACGGTCGATGGGAGAGATCGACGATCGCTTTATCGAAGAAGCGGAGACGGCAAGACCGGGGAGGCGGGGAATCGCTCTGAAATGGCTTTCCGCCGCTGCCTGCCTTGTCATGGTATGCGCCGTGCTTTTGATTCCCGTCATGAGCGGCGGACGGACCGCCGGGGACATCGATATCGACGTTCCGCTCGTTTGGAATGCGGAAAAGGGAATTTTTGAATATGCGGCGATGGCGGTGTATGAGGCCACCGGTGAGGAAATGACCGAAATTGCGGTGCCCGAATGGGATGCGATGCAGGTTCATGAGAAGTATAAAACCATTGAGGGCGGCGCTTTTGCCGGCTACATCGCCTCCTGCCGTGAAGTCGGCGCGGAATCTGTCGGCGAAAAGCTGGAAGAGGTCACGGTGACGGGATATGACGTTTATGAGGATGAGACACACCGTGTCGACGCCGCCGTCTATGCGATTCGGAATGCGGACCTCGCCTGCGCGGTCTGTGTAAAATATGAGAACAGTGACGGGTATTATGTGTTTTTCAATGCGGAGGCGAAATTTGCGACACTCGGCGAATTTGCGGGAGGCTTCGGACTTGAAGAATATCTTGTTTTCCGCAATTCTTTTTCCGATTCTTACTGGAAGGGCGGCAGAATCGAGGAAGGGCTTTACAAAGCTGATTATTACCGTCTTTCCGATCTTTCGATGGTCTATGGAATGCTGTTTTCCGACCCGAATGCTCCATGCATCGAAACGGAGAACAGGGATTTTATTCAAATCATAGAAAAAAGTGAAAATTCCATCGGCATCTCGGTCGATTGTCTGTCTACCGGACAGGAGAGTATCGGCATTCAGGTTTATGACAACGGATATTTGATTACAAACATCGGCGCTTCCGGCAAGGTTTTTGAGATCGGCGCAGAACGTGCCAAGGCATTCATTGACTATGTCAGAGAGAATGGCGAAATATATGCCACAGCCACCTATGATCCCTTTGAATATGAGGTGGTTCCGAATGCCGGCGATGTGCCGCAGACGACGGAAACGAGCGCGGCGGCTGCCGCAGAGGAGGGCACTCGCGGATAAAGAACAGAAAAAATACCGCGCGGGAAAGGAGAAACCCGCGCGGTATTTTTTATTCTGTTAGGTCATTCCACTGAAATGATATAGTCGTAAAGCGGCTGACCTCCGCGGATGGTCAGAACCTCCGCGCCGCCTGCCGCTCCGGCAAGCATAGATTGAACATTTTCCGCCGCATCCTCCGTGACGTCCTCGCCATAGAAGATAGAGACATAGGAGGCGTCTTTCACGACGTCGAGGAGCTTTTCAAGGCACTGCTCTCCGGTGTCTCCCACAGAGCGGATTTTCCCGCCCACAAGTCCCATCGTCTGTCCGGCCTTGACGGTGACGCCTCCGATGGTGGCGTCGTGTACCGCACGGGTCACGGAAAGGGTGGTCACGCCGCCGGCCGCCTCAGACATAGCGCCGGCGTTATCTTCGGGGGAGGCGTCCTCGTCGAACGCGAGGAGCGCGGAAATCCCTTCGGGAACGCTTTTGGTGTGAATCACGATGACGTTTTTATCGGAAACGGCGCCTGCCGCCTGTGTCGCCACCATGTCGATGTTTTTATTGTTCGGAAGCACAAAAACGGTTTCCGAGGGTGTTTTATTGACGGCGTCGAGAATATCCTGCATGCTGGGATTCATAGTTTGGCCGCCGTAAACGATTTCGTCTACACAGAAATCGCGGAAAGTATCGCGGATTCCGTCTCCCATGCAGACCGCGACAAAGCCGTATTTCTTTTCAGGCTGCGCTACGGCGGCTTCTTCCTCTGCGGCAAGCGAGCTTTCGTCAATTTCGGCGAGCGCGGAATGCTGTTTTTTCATATTTTCGATTTTTACGGTGGCAAGCACGCCGTAAAGCAGTGCTTGATTTAGGACGAGTCCCGGGTCGTTTGTATGGATGTGAAGCTTTATGATGTCTTCCGCGTCTACGAATACGGCGCTGTCGCCGATTGCGCGGATGTAATCATACAGAGCGGAGCAGGTGCCCTCTCCGAGATATTCTTTGTTTTTTTCGACGATACACTCGGTGCAGTAGGCGAATTTGATATCTTCGGTGGCAAATTCGGTGAAATTCGCCTTTGCGCCCGTGCCGGCAGCTTTTTTCGCTGCTTTGACAGGCTTTCCTTTGAGTGCGGACAGCATCCCGTTCAGCATCATGACAAAGCCCTTGCCGCCTGCGTCCACGACATGCGCTTCTTTCAGCACGGGAAGCTGCTCCGGCGTTTTTTCCAGCGTCGTTTCCGCCGTTTTTACCATCTGCGAGAAAAAGCCGGAAACATCTTTTGCGCATTTTTTGCTGACCTTGCCCGCTTCCTCGGCGCATTTGCGGATGACGGTGAGAATGGTGCCCTCGGTCGGATTCATCACCGCCTTGTAGGCTTCGTTTTTTCCGTCCTCGAAAGCCTTGGCGATGTCTTCCGTGCCGGCATCCTTTTTCCCTTTCACAGATTTCGAGAATCCGCGGAAGAAGAGAGCGAGAATCGCGCCCGAATTGCCTCTTGCCGAACGGAGAACCGCGTCGGCCGCCTTGGTGGCACATTCGGAAACGTCGTCGTTTTTCGGCTCGATGTCGCGCACCGCGCCGAGCGTCAAACTCATATTGGTTCCCGTGTCGCCGTCCGGAACGGGGAACACGTTGAGATCATTGATTTCGGATTGATTGTTTTCCAGCGTATTGGCCGCTGACACGAGCATGGTATAGAGCGTTTTGCCGCCCACCGTTACTTTGGCTGTCATACATAACCTCCCATACAGAGAACAAAGATAATATGCGCCCGGGCTTTGAGCATGTTTATTTTTCCGTTCCGATGAAGAATATCGCGAGGGTGCCCGGTCCGCAGTGAGCACCGATAACGGGCCCGATTTCCGAGATAATCACGTCTTTGATATCCCATTTCTCGCGAAGCATCGTTTCCAAATCCAGCGCATCTTTCAAGCAGTCGCTATGACTGATGCCGATGATCTGCTCCGCGGGATTTACTGCGAGCCGCTCTACCGCATCCGCAAGGGCTTCTATCGCACCCCTGCGTCCTCTCGCCTTGCTGCCGGGAATCAGCTTTCCCTCTTCGCTGGCGTGAAGAATCGGCTTAATCATAAAGAGAGAGCCTACAATCGCGGTTGCGGCGCTGAGTCTGCCGCCCCGTTTCAGGAAAAAGAGATCGTCCACGGTAAACCACGAACAGAGCTGATAGGCCGCCTCCTGCGCATACGAAGCAACCTCTTCTGCCGTTGCGCCCTCGGCTTTTTTCAGTGCGGCAAAATAGGCGATGAGTCCCTCGCCGATGGAACCGCTGCGGGAATCGACGATATAAATATTCCTCTCCGGAAATTTTTCGCGAAGCTCGCCCGCGGCGATGTTTGCGGCGCTGAAAGTGCCGCTGAGACCGGAGGAGAGCGCGACATAAACGATGTCTTCCCCTTTTTCCAGATGTGCCGTAAAAGCCGTAACGAAAGCGTCGATGCTGACCGCGGAGGTCTTCGCAACCTTTTTTTCTCTTAATTTCTGATAAAATTCGTAAACATCGACTTCGGAACCCTTTTTCGGCTCCTCGCCTTCGATGAAGACCTCCATCGGAATGACCTCAATATTTTGCTCCTCTGCAATATGCAGGGGCAGGTCACAGCCGAAGTCGGTGATGATCTGATATTCATCCATAAAGAACTCCTTTTTCGGAGCACGGATTGTGCATGTGCCGCTCCGTTCTCCGTTTTTTTGCGCCGAATCTGCGGCGCGTCTCTCTATCCGAATGCCGGAGAAAACCGGAGCTCCTGCTTAAAAATAACAGAAACCAAACAATATAACGCATCGGAGTGCCGAAAAGGGACAAAAGCTTGAAAAATTTTTTCTAAAACAGGGGATTGTTTGATTACCACCAACGAAGTGCAATGAGACGTTAATTTATTTTGGAGTCCATCCAATGCAGAATATCCGATTCCACCTCATCCCGTCCGACTTCGTTGAGAATTTCATGGCGCATGCCGGGATAGAGCTTTAAGGTGACGTCGCGGACGCCGGCGGCGGATAACCGCTCGTACACCTTTTTCACGCCGCGTCCGTATCCGCCGACGGGGTCTTCGTCGCCGGACACGATGAAAATCGGCATGTCTTTGTTGACGGAGCGGAACCACTTCTTCAGGTTGGCTTCCTTTTGTAGCTTCACGAGGTCGTGCATCGCAGAGACGGTAAATTTGAACATACAGTATTTGTCCGCATCGTGGGCGGTGAGCATTTCCTCGTCATGGGTAAGCCATGCATACGGATTGTCGCTTCCGGTTTTCTTGTTGTAAGTGGAAAAAGCGGCCTTATCGGCGAGAGTGGATATATGTTTCCCGCCTTTGACGCATTTTATAAAGGAGGTAAGGAAAAGACCGAGGTCCGAGGCGGGATTCGGTCCGCCGGTGCCCATAATGATGAAGGCGTCGAAATCCTCCGGATATTTTGCGGCGGCATTTCTCGCAATGAAGGAGCCCATGCTGTGGCCGAGCAGGAAGTGCTTTTTCTCGGGAAATTCCTGCATGACGGCACTCCCGAAGGCATGTACGTCGTCAATGACGGTTTTCCAGCCGTCCTTTTCGGCGAAATAGCCGAGTTCTTCGTCGTTTTCGGCGGTGGCACCATGTCCGATATGGTCATGGCCGAATACGGCAAAGCCGTTCTCGGCGAGATATGTCATGAACGGCTTGTATCGTCCGATGTGCTCGACCATGCCGTGTGAAATTTGAAGCACGGCTTTGATTTCTCCCTCCGGCAGAAACAGAACGCCGCGCAGCGTGTGAATTTTGTCGGTGCTGGGGATTTCTTTTTTGAGAATTTGAATGCTCATGAGAGTTTCCTTTCAGAATGGTGTTTTTTTATAAATGATTTTTCATCCTTTGAAAAAGGAGAGAACGCATGCTTTTCTTTGCAGAAAGAAAAGCATCAAAAGAACCGCAAGCCTCCGGCTTGACCGTTAGTGCGGCCGGCAGCGGTTCGGTGGCGGCTATAAAAGACGACATCTACGCTCGCGAGGCTCGCGTGATCCGCGGGCCGCCGCCGCTTTTGTTGACATCATACCGGATGGCGCTCATACGGCGCGCGCCTTGCGCCTGCGGGCGCGGATTTTCCAGCCGCAGTTGCTTTCCGCACGGCGTTGCCCTGCAATGCGAAGCATTGCATTGTGATACGATTGATTTTAGCACTCCGCTTTAAAAGGGTATAGATCGCTTCCCAGTTTATACTGGCGGCCTGTGCGAGCACTGCAACACCTTTCGAGCCGTGGGTATTGCTTCCCAGCAGAAGTTTGGGAGTTTGAGGCGGTAGCCTCAATGTTGCCCTGCAATGCGGGAGCATTGCATAGCACCGTAACTTGAACTTATTGCTACACTTTAAATGGGTATAGATCATTTCAAACTTATACTTTGCTCTTTTCGTCGTTTTCTCGTCGGGGAGAAAACGACATTTCTTTCTCTTTTTAAAGAGAATCTTTCCCCCAGTTCAGGGTGCAGTTTACCGCGCGTCGCCAGCCGTCAAGATTTTTCCGTCTCTTATCCTCAGACATGGCGGGCGTAAAAATCTCCGCGGTATGGGACAGCGCCGAAAGCTCTGCGCGGTCCTTCCAAAGGCCGCAGGAAAGTCCCGCGAGAAAGGCCGCCCCGCGTGCGGTCGCTTCCGTTTCGTCGGTTTTCAGAACATGGATCTCGGAGATATCCGCCTGAAATTGCATGAGAAAACGATTTTTTGAGGCGCCGCCGTCCACTTTCAGCGTATGAAGTTCCATTCCGGTCGCGTTTCGCATCGTTTCAAGGATGTCGTTTGTCTGATAAGCGATCGATTCCAGTGCGGCTCGGATGATATGATTCCGTCCGCTTCCGCGCGTGAGGCCCACGATGGTCCCGCGTGCATACATATCCCAGTACGGCGCACCGAGTCCGGCAAAAGCCGGAACGACGTATACGCCGCCGTTATCGGGGAGTTTTCCCGCAAAATATTCCGAATCCGCCGAATCGCGGATGAAACCGAGCTCGTCGCGCAGCCATCCGATGACGGCGCCGCCGACGAATACGCTGCCTTCGAGCGCGTATTCCGCCGGATGTCCGTCCTCCGATGCGGCGAGCGTCGTAATAAGCCCGCCGGATTCTTTGCAGGGAGAGGTTCCGGTATTCATAAGAAGAAAGCATCCGGTGCCGTATGTATTTTTCGCATCGCCTGCGTGGAAGCAGGCCTGTCCGAACAGCGCTGCCTGTTGATCTCCGGCTGCTCCGCAGATCGGAATTTCCGCGCCGAGAAGCGTCATGCTGCCGTAGCTGCCGCCGCTTGCCCTCACCTCCGGAAGCATGGAGCGTGGGATTCCCAGAACGGAGAGCAGCTTTTCATCCCATTCGAGCGTATGGATATTGAAAAGCATCGTGCGCGAGGCGTTTGTGAGATCCGTGGCGTGAACCCGGCCGCCGGTCAGCTTCCAAATCAGCCATGTGTCGACGGTCCCGAAGAGCAGCTCGCCGCGTTCCGCCGCCTCTCTCGCCCCCTCCACATGGTCGAGAATCCATTTGATCTTTGTCCCCGAGAAGTAGGCGTCGATCGGAAGTCCGGTGGCGGCTTTGATGGTGTCGGCGAGACCCTCCCTGCGCAGCTTTTCACAGATGTCCGCCGTTCTGCGGCACTGCCATACGATGGCGGGGCAAATCGGACGACCGGTGGCTTTGTTCCATACGACGGTGGTTTCTCTCTGATTGGTGATGCCGATGGCGGCAATTTCATCGGGAGAGATTCCGGAGGCGACGACCGCCTCCGTCATGGTGGCATACTGTGCGGCGTAAATTTCGACGGCATCCTCTTCCACCCAGCCGGATGCGGGATAAAACTGCGTCAATTCCTTCTGCGCTTTGGCTACGATTTTGCCGTTCCGGTCAAAAAGAATGGAACGGGTGTTTGTGGTGCCCTCATCAAGCGCGAGAATATATTGTTTCATATGCGCACACCTCTCTTTTTTCATTCTATGAATTCCATTATATTAGAAATTTGTGAAAAAATAAATATTTTGTCGCATGAATTTGTGATTTTCAGCATTGTTGCGGGAAAGTTAAGTATAAATCTGTGAAAAATGTCTAAAAATTGTAAAATATTATGTCGCAAACTGTGAATAATGTGTATTGAATATTTGAACAATCTATTATATAATATATTAGTAAGTAAACACACGATGAATTTCGTCTCTTTGCGGACAGGCTATGCCGCGGAGATGACAGATTCTGATTTTGAAAGCGGATATGGACTCGGTTCTTAGTCTGCTTTTTTTATTTTCTTTTTGCGGGAGGCTTGTCGGATGGAGCTTTTGGAAAAACGCATTGCAAGCGACGGCGTCGTTTTGGGCGGGGATATTCTGAAAGTCGGAAGCTTTCTCAACCAGCAGCTCGACGTCGATTTTCTGATGGAGCTTGGCGCGGAGGTAGCGCGCCTTTATTCCGGATGCGGGGTTACGAAAATCCTCACGATCGAGGCCTCCGGCATTGCCGTTGCCATGGCGGCGGCGGCGCATATGCATGTTCCTGTCGTTTTTGCGAAAAAGATGAAAAGCGCCAATCAGTCCGCGGACATATACAGTGCGCGGATTACGTCCTTTACCCATAAAAATACCTATGAGGCGACCGTGGCGAGGGAATACCTCTCCGCGGCGGACCGCGTTTTGATTGCCGACGATTTTCTCGCCACGGGAGAGGCTCTTCATGGGCTGATTTCCATTGTGGAAAAGGCCGGCGCCACGCTTGTCGGCTGTGCCGTTGCGATTGAAAAGGGGTTTCAGCACGGAGGGGACGCATTGCGCGAAAAAGGAGTCAGAGTGGAGTCTCTTGCCATCATCGACGCCATGTCGGCGGACGGTATCGTATACCGCAGATGAGAGGGAAGGGTCTTTTTGTTTTTCGTATGTAACGTAAGTTTACATAAATATTAAAAAATCTTAAAGGAGACACTTTTTTATGAAGAAAGTTCTGTCACTCGTTCTTGCGGCAGTCATGCTTTTTTCTGTCCTGATGCTCGCATCCTGCGGCAAGGATGAAAAAGCGGACATCACCGTCGGCGCTGTCTACATCGGAAGCCAGAATGAAGACGCCGGCTACACATTTGCGCATCACAACGGCATCACGAAGGCCATTGAGCAGCTGAAAGCCGAGGGCTACAACGTCAAGCTTCTCATTCGGGACAACGTGCAGGAGGACGACGCGCAGGTAAAGACCGCCGTCGATGCGCTGGCAAACCAGGGCTGCGACATCATCTTCGGCATCAGCTTCGGATATCTCAACGCGTTTGATGCGGCTGCCGAGGAATATGAGGATATCATCTTTTCTCATGCTACCGGTTATCTTTCCAACGCGACCAATTTCAACAACTACTTCGGGCGCATCTATCAGGCGCGCTATCTTTCCGGTATTGCTGCCGGCTTAAAGGCGAAAGAAGTAGGCAAGGGTGACAACGGCAAATACAATATCGGTTATGTATCCGCCTACGGCACGCAGTATGCGGAAACCTGCAGCGGCATCAATGCCTTTACGCTCGGCGTTCAGTCCGTTCTCGGCGATGAGGCGCAGGTCTATGTAAAGCAGATCGGCACTTGGGGCGATCCCACGCTGGAAAAGCAGGCCGCGGAAGCCCTCATCAGCACCTATAAATGTGTTGTGATCGCACAGCACTGCGACAGCCAGCAGCCTCAGGTTGCGGCGCAGAATGCCGGCGTATTCGGCTGCGGCTACAACTCCGATATGACCTCCGCCGCACCGCAGGCGCATCTGACCGCTCCGATTTGGAACTGGGATGTTTATTATAAGCTCGCCATCGAGACCGCGATGAAGGACAGCGCGAACTTCATGAGCAAGGTCGGCATTTACTACGGCGGCCTCAAAGAGGACTTTGTCGATATCTCTCCGCTTTCCGAGAACTGCACCTCCGATACGGCGGCGAAAATCGACGCGGTGAAAACGATGATTCTCTCCGGCGAATGGGACGTTTTCTCCAATGTGAAGCTGACGTTTGACGAGTCCGGCAATGTCGTCAAGACAAACGCCGCGCTTATTACGAACGACGGCAAGACCGTTATCTCCGAGGACAACGCGACATATTCCGTCTATGAAACGGATGAGAAGGGCGCGCTCACCGGAAATATGACCGTTGTCGGCGGAGCGGATTCCGTCGACGGCATCATCAAGGGCAGCATGAACTACTATGTTGCCGGCATTCTCGACGTAACAGAGGCGAAATAAAATTCAAAGGAGTTCTTCATGGCAGCTGAGTTCGCGATTGAACTGAAAAACATCACAAAAATGTTCGGCAGTGTGGCTGCCAACAAGAACGTCGACCTTTCCTTGAAGCAGGGCGAGATTCTCGCCCTGCTCGGGGAGAACGGCTCCGGCAAAACGACGCTTATGAATATGCTGTCCGGCATTTACCGCCCGGACGGCGGCGATATTTATGTAAACGGGGAGAAAGTTGAAATTACCTCTCCCGAGGATGCGAAACGGCTCGGCATCGGCATGGTGCATCAGCACTTCAAGCTTGTCGAGGCCTTTTCGGCGGCGGACAACATTTGGCTTGGCCGCGAAAACCGCCGGTACGGATGGAGGGCGCATGCCGTTTCCCGCGCTGCGGGCAAAAAGGGAATCGGAAAACTGTGGGCTATGGCGGCGGAAAGCGGGCGCGCCATAGGTTTTTTTGCTTCCGAGAGACTTCTTCGGAAATCCCGCTATTCTGAAATCGAACATATCAGCCGAGGCTTCGGCTTTGAAATAGACCCGAATAAAAAAGTATACAATATGGCGGTCAGCGAAAAGCAGACGCTGGAAATCATCAAGGTGCTCTATTACGGCGCGAAGGTGATTATTCTCGACGAGCCTACCGCAGTGCTCACCGTGCAGGAAACCGAAAAGCTTTTCGGCGTCCTGCGGAAGATGAAGGCGGAGGGACATTCCATCATTATCATCACGCATAAGCTCAACGAGGTGCTTGCCGTCAGCGACCGCGTGGCGGTGCTGCGCAAGGGCGAATATGTCGGGACGGTGGAAACGGCCGCCGCAAACGAGCAGATGCTCACGGAGCTGATGGTCGGCCGCAAGATTGATCTTGAAATCGAGCGTCCGGTCGTCGAAAAGAAAAAGCCGCTGCTCGAAATCCGCAATCTCTCGATCAACGGCGACGAGGGCTCGCGGGCAATCGACGATGTGAGCTTTTATATCAGGGGCGGTGAGATTCTCGGCGTCGCCGGCATCGCGGGCTGCGGTCAGAAGGAGCTTTGCGAGGCAATCGCAGGACTTCGCGGCATCGCGGGCGGCGAGATCGTCCACAAGGGAGAAAACATCGTCGGCCTTTCGCCGAAAAAGATCATTGAAAAAGGAATCTCCATGAGCTTTATTCCCGAGGACAGGCTTGGAATGGGGCTTTCTCCCTCGCTTTCCATCACGGACAACATGCTGCTGAAAAATTATAACGAGGATAATCCGTGGAATCCGGTTGTGAACCGGAAGCGCGGGCGCGCCGAAGCGGAGAGCATCATCTCCGAGCTTGGAATCGTGACGCCGTCCACGGAAACGCCGGTCAGACTCCTTTCCGGCGGCAACGTGCAGAAGGTGCTGCTCGGCAGGGAAATCAAGGTCGGACCGAACGTGATCGTTACGGCCTATCCGGTGCGTGGATTGGACATCAATTCCTCCTATGCGATTTATGACATTCTGAACCGGCAGAAAAAAAGCGGCGTGGGAATCCTGTTTGTCGGCGAGGACCTCGACGTCATGCTCGCCTTGTGTGACAAAATCATGGTGCTTTGTCACGGAAAGGTCATGGGAATCGTCCATGCGGAAAAGACGACGAAGGAGGAGCTGGGACTCATGATGACCGGCGCCTTGAATCTTGTCCGGGACGATGCGGAAAAGCATACGGGAATTGCGAAAGATACCAATATAAAGGAGCAGCCGTCATGAAAAAATATCATATCGTAAAACGGAATGCGGTCCCGGCGGGACGGAGGATGCTTTATTATCTTGTCGCAATCGCGGCGGCTCTGCTGCTCGGCGCGGTGCTGCTGCTCGCGCTCGGTGTCAATCCGCTCTCCTATTATGCCAAAATCGTCACCATCGGAACGATTTCCGACGACGGAACGGTCAGCCGTTTCGCCTATAAGCAGTTTGAAAGCTTAATCAAGATTTTCGTTCCCCTTCTTCTTACCTCCGTCGCGCTTTCCGTGGCGTTTAAAATGCGTTTTTGGAACATCGGCGGCGAGGGTCAGTTTTTGGTGGGCGCCGTCGCGGCGGCCTTCCTCCCGCTGAAATTCGGCGTCATCGGGAATACCGGCATCACTTTGCTGCTTATGGCGCTTGCCGCTATGGCGGCAGGCGGCATTTGGGGCGGCATTGTCGCCGTTTTGAAGGTAAAATTCGGCACGAACGAAACCCTTATGACCTTGATGTTCAACTATATCGCGCTTTACTTTGTCGCTCTGCTCGGAGAGGAAAAACGAAGCTGGAATATTTTCCTCAATCCCGAGTCACAGCGTCCGATTTTCCGAAGCGTTTGGGATTTTATCGAAATGCCGGCGATCAAAATCGGAAAATTTTCGCTTAGCTGGTCGCTTATTTTTGCGCTCGCCATCTGCGCGCTGATTTGGTTTTATCTGAAAAAGACAAAGCACGGCTATGAAATTTCCGTCGTCGGCGACAGCGTGGGCACGGCGAAATACGCCGGCATGAAGGTCGGAAAAATCATGGTGCGCACGATGTTTCTTTCGTCGGCCCTGATTGGTCTTGCGGGATTCTTTAAGCTGATGAGCGCGGGACCGCTTTCCACCTCCCTTACGGACAGCGTCGGCTGGACCGGCATCGTCGTGGCATGGCTTGCCAAGCTCGATACCGTCGGAATCCTCGTGACCTCGCTGCTTATCAGCATTCTGAGATTCGGCTGTGCGCAGGCCAGCATCACCTATGGTGCGATCGATTCGAGATTTTCCGATCTTTTGCAGGGCGTCATTCTGTTCGCCGTTTTGGTCGCGGATTTTGTGATTCGGTTCAAAATCGTGAAAAAGGAGGAGGCGTGATATGGGAATTGAAGTTCTGACCGGCTTTATATACAGTCTGATCGTCTATAACATTCCGCTTCTTTACGGCACCGTCGGCGAAATCTTTAATGAAAAATCGGGAAGCCTGAACCTCGGCGTCGAGGGCACGATGGCGGTCGGCGCGATGTTCGGTTATCTGATCGGCTGCTGGACAAACAGCCTGTTTCTCGGCATACTCGCCTCGATGGTATTTGCCGGACTGTGCGGCCTTATCTTTGCATTTTTTACGGTTTCACTGCAAGCGAATCAAAATGTCACGGGACTGACCGTGACCACCCTTGGCCTCGGCGTTTACTACTTTGTGGGACACGGCGTCAACAAAAGTCTCGGATGGCCCTCGATGCAGGCGGCGTCGAATATCACCGCCGGCTGGAAAGCGATTCACATTCCGCTTCTTTCGGATATCCCGTTTTTCGGGAAAGCGTTCTTTTCTCACAATATTTTTATTTACCTCGGCATTTTGATTGCCGTTTTGTCATGGTGGTATATGAAATATACAAAAGCGGGACTGCGTATGCGCGCCGTCGGTGAAAATCCCGCGGCGGCGGATTCCTGCGGCGTGAATATCAACCGTTACAAGTATGTGCATATCATTCTCGGTTCCGCCATTATGGGAATCGGCGGTTATTATATGGCGCTTAACATCAGCGGCGAATATCTCGCCAGCACCGGCTGGGTAAACGGATATGGCTGGATTGCGGTGGCGCTCGTCATCTTTGCGGGCTGGAATCCGGCAAAAGCCCTGCTCGGCACGTTTGTATTCGGCATTTTCAAGGCGCTGGAGGTTTACAACGATTCGATTGTCTATGCGTTCCCGAAGGTGTTCGGATGGCTGCATGCGATTCCGCTCAAGGTGTATACGGCGCTTCCGTTTATCATCACCGCGATCGTGCTTTTCATCGGCTCCGTCCGAAAATCCAAAAAGACGAATCAGCCGGCGGCAATCGGTATAAACTATTACCGCGAGGACAGGTAATCGTTTTTCTCGATTCTGATAGAAGCGATTGACAAACGGCGGCGTATATGATAAAATAAAAACAATTGGGAATTGCTTTTTGCAATTCGGCATTTTTCGGGCAGAATGCCCGAAAAATGCCCCTCACGGGGTACCCCCTCACGGGGCGTGCCCGTTTTTTATAAACGGACTATCGACAAATCAAAAACATTTGGAGGATTTGAAAATGAACACACAAACACCGAATTCAATGCTGAAAAACAAATATCTTTCCAGATGGAAAGGCGGCAGCTGGGCGATTTTCTGCGTCGCTGCTTTTTCGGTCGTCAATATTTTGATGTTTCTTTTCGGCAGCGATTCCTATTTCCTTTTTACCGCATATATTCCTTATTTTCTCGGTGTGCTCGGCGTCGCATTTCTGAAAGGGATGTGGGAATATCCCGTATCACCGGCACTCGGAGCGTTTCTGCTGTCTATAACGGCCGTTTTGGTGATTTTATATTTTGTCTTTTGGTTCTTTTCCAAAAAGAAAGCCGGATGATTGATTGCCGGCACCGTGTTTTTTGCGCTTGACACGGCATTTGTGGTGCTGTTTGGCATGATTTCCGGAGATTTTGTCTCACTGCTGGTTGATATTCTTTTCCATATCCTTGCTTTGGTGGAAATGATTTTGGGTGTGACTGCGGCTGTCAAGCTGAAAAAGCTTCCTGACGATGCCGCTGCCGCGGAGATTTCCTCGGAGCAGGCTGCGACGGAATCCATAACAACAAAGGATCAGCCGGGCATCTCGGACGAATTTAAAAACTGACAAAAAACCGTCACGGAATTTCCGTGACGGTTTTCTATATTATTGTTCCAACAAACCGATGGAGGTTATTTATGGGAATAAATTCGGCAAGCTTTGATAAAAGCTTGCCGAATTTTGGCGGAAGCGGTGGGATTCGAACCCACGAGCCCGTGAGGACTACCTGATTTCGAGTCAGGCCCGTTATGACCACTTCGATACGCTTCCGTATATAAGAGACCCTTTTACTATATCACAAGATTTTTCATTTGTCAAGAAGGCTTTCCCGCTTTTTTGCGAGAAGAAAACATTGTGTGACCGGATGATCCTGAATTTACACTTCTTACAACTGTCATTCACATTTTGTCAACAATTGCGTATTATACTTAAAAAACCGAATTTACATAAAATTGTGGAGAGAAAGGGATTCAGAATGACAAATCGCTTCGAGATACCGTCGCTTTTGGATGTTAATAAGACAATGGCGGCGGAACTTTTTTTGTCGCTTCATGAGCCATGGGAGGCGATTCCGGCCATACGGGAGTTTATTTTAACGCTTGGGGAAACCTTATCCGACGAGCTTTTTTGGCATCCTGAAAAGGATGTGTGGATTGCCAAAACCGCGCAGGTTTTTCCGTCGGCTTATATCAAAGGTCCGTGTATCATCGATGAGGAAGCCGAGATTCGTCACTGTGCGTTTATCCGCGGCTCGGTGATTGTCGGAAAACACGCGGTCGTCGGCAATTCCACGGAGCTTAAAAACGCGATTCTGTTTGACCGCGTGCAGGTGCCGCATTTCAATTATATCGGGGATTCCGTACTGGGCTATCGTTCTCATATCGGAGCGGGCGGCGTCACGTCGAACGTCAAGCTTGATAAAACGCCGATTTCCGTATCCTGTCCCGACGGCAGGATAGATACCGGCCTTATAAAATTTGGAGCGGTGCTCGGCGATTTTGTCGAGGTCGGGTGCAATTCCGTGCTCAATCCGGGAACGGTTATCGGGCGGGGAACGACCGTCTATCCGGGCTCTTCCGTGCGCGGTTATGTGCCGGAAAATTCCATTTATAAGGGATGCGGGGAAATCGTCATCAAAAAACACAAGGAATAGAGGAGACAGTTATGGGTAGATTATTCGGTACGGACGGCGTGAGGGGAATCGCCAATGAAACGCTGACCTGTGAGCTTGCCATGCGGATCGGCAGAGCGGCCGCCGCCGTACTTTGTGACGGGCGCCGCCGCCGTTCTATTTTTGTGATTGGGACGGATACACGCATGTCGTCCGACATGCTGTCGGCGGCAATCACGGCGGGACTCTGCTCCGTGGGGGCGGATGTGATTCTGCTCGGCGTCATTCCCACGCCGGCGGTGGCGTATCTTGTGGGCAAATACAAGGCGGATGCCGGCATTATGATTTCCGCATCCCACAATCCCGCGCCGTTTAACGGAATCAAAATTTTCAGCGGCGACGGCTATAAGCTGCCGGACGCGCTGGAAGAGCAGATTGAAGCGATGGTGCTGGGAGACATCCCGATGCCGCAGGCATGCGAGGGACGGGAGGTCGGCCGTGTGACCTACGGAAAGAGCGCGGTGAAGGATTATGTCGAGCACCTGAAAAGCACCTGCCCATATTCGCTATCCGGGCTTCGGATTGCCGTGGACTGCGCGAACGGTTCCGCTTCCGTAACGGCGAAAAAACTGTTTTCCGAGCTTGGGGCAGACGTGCGGATGCTCTTTGACAGACCGGACGGCCTCAACATTAACGACGGATGCGGCTCCACGCATATGGAGGCGCTCACGGAATATGTCTTAAAGAACGGGTTGGATCTCGGCGTCGCTTTCGACGGAGACGCGGACAGGTGTCTCTGTGTCGATGACAAGGGGATGCTCATCGACGGGGATTTCATCATGGCGATCTGCGCGCTCGACATGAAAGAGCGGGGCAAGCTTTCGAAAGATACGGTCGTCGGGACGATTATGACCAATTTCGGCTTTACAAAATTCTGTGAGGAAAACGGCATACGGTTTGTGGCGACAAAGGTCGGCGACCGATTCGTTTTGGAGGAGATGCTGCTCGAAGAATATTCCTTTGGCGGGGAGCAGTCCGGCCATGTGATTTTTCGGGATTTCGCGACAACGGGAGACGGAGAGTTAACTGCGGTGCAGCTGCTTTCCATGCTTCGCCGCCGCGGCTGCCGGCTTTCCGAGCTTTCCGGCATTATGACGAAATATCCGCAGATATCTCTTGGCATCACCGTTTCGGCCGAAGGGAAGCTCGCGTTTTATACGGATTATGAGATCAAAAAGGCGATTGACGACGCGAAGACGGCGCTCGGAACCGGCGGCAGAATCGTCGTGCGTCCGTCCGGAACGGAGCCGCTGATCCGTGTTATGACGGAGGGCGCGGATGAAAAGCTGATCGAGCAAACGGCACGCGAGGTGGCCGCCGTTATCGAAGCTCGGCTTTGCCGGCATGAATAATCGGAGGAATCGATATGTGTGGGATTATAGGCTATACCGGACGTAAAAATGCGGTGCCCGTTCTCATTTCCGGCCTTCATTCGCTTGAATACCGCGGATATGATTCGGCGGGAATCGCGGTGATGGACGGCGGGGCGGTCACCTGTGTCAAGGCAAAGGGAAGAATTGCAAATGTTGAGAGCTTGCTGGAATCTCGTCCTCATGAGCTGTCATCTCATACCGGAATCGGTCATACGCGCTGGGCTACGCACGGCGCGCCGTCCGACGAAAATTCCCATCCGCACGGGACGGAGCTTGTGTATGCCGTTCATAACGGTATCATCGAAAACTACGCGGAGCTGCGGGAACGCCTTGCGGGGCTTGGTTATCGGTTCCGTTCCGAAACGGATACCGAGGCTGCGGTCTGCCTTATTGATTACCATTACCGGCAGACAGGGGATCCAAAGGAAGCACTTGCCGCGGCGACGCGGGAGCTGCGCGGTTCTTGGGCGCTCGGTGTGCTGTTCGCGGACAGGGACGGAGAGCTTTATGCGGTGCGGCATGAAAATCCGCTTGTCGCGGCCTCGGATGAAACGGGCTCCTATATCGCTTCGGATATCACGGCGCTTTTGGAGCATACCGATCGCTATATCAGACTGGATGAAGATGAAATAGCGGTGCTCTGCGCGGACGGAATACGGGTTTATGGGGCGGACGGCGCTCCGGTCGAAAAGGAAGTGCAGACCGTCACATGGAACCGCGATGCCGCAAGACGCGGCGGCTTTCCGCACTATATGCTCAAAGAAATCCATGAGGAGCCGGAAACCATTCGGAAAACCGTCGGAGCCGGAACACGCGGCGGCTTTCCCGATTTCGGCGCCGGTAATGTCGATATGGCGGCCCTTGACCGGGCGGAACATATTTATATCGTTGCGTGCGGGACCGCGATGCACGCGGGGCTCATCGGGAAACAGCTGATCGAGCGGTTTTCCGGAATCCCGGTTTCCGTGGAAATCGCGTCCGAATTCCGATACGGCGCGCCGATTGTATCGGAAAACGATCTTTTTATCGCGATTTCCCAATCGGGAGAAACCGCCGATACGCTGGCGGCGCTGCGGCTTGCCAAATCGCTCGGCATGTATACGCTTTCTATTGTGAATGTGGTCGGTTCGAGCGTGGCGCGCGAATCGGACGGGGTGATCTATACCTGTGCCGGGCCGGAAATCGCGGTCGCCAGTACAAAGGCATATATCGTGCAGCTTTCCGTTTTGTATCTGCTCGCGGCGCATTTCGGCTTTTGCCGCGGCAGGCTTTCCGAGAGGGAAGTGTCGGCGTTCGTTTCGGATTTGAAAAACGCCGCGCCGGATGCCGTTGCATCCGTCATTGCGAGGGCGGAGGAGCTTAAAGCGGCGGCGGAAACGATCAAGGGCGCGGAGGATATTTTCTATATCGGACGCGGGGCGGATTATTTTCTCGCGGAAGAGGCGTCGCTGAAGCTTAAAGAGGTCTCCTATATCCACAGCGAGGCCTATCCTGCCGGAGAACTCAAACACGGGACAATATCGCTTATCACCGACGGCGTTCCGGTGATCGCCATTGCAAATACGAGGGAATTGCACGATAAAATGATAAACAATATCCGAGAGGTGCGCGCGCGCGGCGCTTATGTGCTGCTGCTCTGCGGCGCGGATTTTCCGGAAACGACGGGGATTGCGGATACGGTAATCCGGCTTCCCGCGCTGCGGGAGGAGCTGATGCCGCTGCCGACGGCAACGGCTTTTCAGCTTCTTGCCTATTATACATCCGTGCTCCGCGGCTGCGATGTCGATAAGCCGCGCAATCTCGCAAAATCCGTTACGGTAGAATGAGCGGTTCCGCGATAAGCTTATGGAGGGTGTCGTGCAGCATGTCGGCCGTGACACCTCCGTCGCACAATTCTCGGAAGATCGACCGTGCGTCTTCCTCATTCCGGGCGATGTCATAGGCGAATTCTTCGTCTGTTTTATTGTTTTTCTCGGTGCTTATAAAGACGGAATAAATCCATCCGCAGGACAGTGTGTCCGCGGTTTTGATGAGTCGGCAGGTATTGGTCGCGTTGCCGTTCTTATTCTGTTTTGTCAAAATGACGCAGCTTTCTTTTTGGTTCATAAATTTTCCTTCCTAACGACGGATCCGGTGGTTCCATGCCGGATCTGTCTCTTTTTATTTCAAAAACCGGTTTCTGCTTTTTCATTATACCGATTTTATGTAGCCGTGCAAGACAATTCGTCCGTTCAAAGCTGCACATATTCGACAAAATACGACACAGAATCCGGAATCACAAAAAACCGGCAGAGTTTGCTGTCGAAAACCGTCGGAAGATTTTTATATACAGTTTGCGTTGTATGTCTCATTTGCGCCTGCGGGCGCGAGCTTTCCAGCCGTACACACTCTCCGCACGGCGAATGACGGAGAGCGCACGTAGGTGCGCGGTTCCGTCTGTTGGGAGCCGTATGTATATACTTCCCAGTAGCACGATGAGAGTCCGAGACATCGTCTCGGTGAGTCTTTTGGTGCTTTTCTCCTCAGTGAGAAAAGCACATATCTTTCTCCTTTGGCAAAGGAGAAACGTGTTCTTTTCTTTGCGGAAAGAAAAGAACGAAAAGAAGCCGCGAACGTTCCGTTCGATCGTTTGTGCAAGCCGATAGCACATTCCGTCGGCTCCCGGCACGTGTTTGCGTACCGCAGGGGTACGCAATCCACGGCGGAACACGCCGAACGGGCGGCAAGTGCGTTACGGCGGCCTTGCGCCTGCGGGCGCGGATTTTCCGGTGGTACATACTGTAAAAGAAAACCCGATGAAACATGTTTCATCGGGTTTTCGACTGAATCGATTATGAATTTCTTTTTATATTCGCTTCCAGCGAGGAGTTCACAAGACCGCAGAAAAGCGGATGCGGTTTATTCGGGCGGCTCTTGAATTCCGGATGGAACTGCACGCCGACATAAAAGGGATGGGAAGAAATCTCGATTGTTTCCACGATATGTCCGTCGGGAGAGAGCCCGCCGACGGTCAGTCCCGCCTGTATCATCGCTTCGCGGTAATCGTTGTTGAATTCATAGCGGTGGCGGTGCCTTTCCTGAATGAAATCCGTCCCGTAGCAGCGGTGCAGCACGGTGTCGGGCGTAATATGACACGGATACGCACCCAGCCGCAGCGTACCGCCTTTGGCGATGGTTTCGCTTTGATCCGGCATGAAATCGATAACCTTATGCTGGCTGTTCTCATCGAACTCGCCGGAATTGGCATCGGCAAGTCCGAGAATGCTGCGGGCAAATTCGATGGCCATAATCTGCATGCCGAGGCAAATGCCGAGGAGCGGCACACCACTCTCCCTTGCATATCGGGCGGCACAGATCATACCCTCGATTCCGCGGCTTCCGAAGCCGCCGGGAATGATGAGCCCGTCACAGCAGGAAAGAATCTGTGCGGTGTTTGCAGGCGTCAGCGTTTCGCTGTCGATCCATTTGATATCGACGAACGCACCCGCTGCGTATCCTGCATGGCGGAGCGCCTCCGCGACGGAGAGATAGGCGTCATGCAGCTGCACGTATTTGCCGACCAGTCCGATTGTGACTTTCTTTGTTCTTCCTTCGATTTTATCGATGAGGGCATTCCATTCCGCAAGGTCGGGTTCGGGAGCGTTGATGTCAAGCTCCCTGCAAACGACCTCCGAGAAGTTGCTTTTTTCGAGCATGAGCGGCGCCTTATAGAGCACCGGAATGGTGATATTTTCGATGACGCAGTCCTCGCGCACGTTGCAGAACATAGCGATTTTCTTGAAAATATTGTCCTCCAATGGCTCGTCCGCACGCAGTACGATGATGTTGGGATTGATTCCCATGCCGCGCAGCTCCTTGACGGAATGCTGCGTGGGCTTTGTTTTGTGTTCGTCCGAGCCGCGCAGGAAGGGAACCAGCGTGACGTGGATAAACAGACTGTTTTTCGGTCCGAGCTCAAGAGAAATCTGCCGCACCGCTTCGAGAAACGGCTGGCTTTCAATATCGCCGATGGTGCCGCCGATCTCGGTGATGACGATGTCTGCATCCGTTTTTTTGCCGACGCTGTAAATAAATTCCTTAATGGTGTTTGTGATATGCGGAATGACCTGTACCGTCTCGCCGAGATATTCGCCGCGGCGCTCCTTGTTAAGCACGCTCCAATATACCTTGCCGGTTGTGAGATTCGAGTATTTGTTGAGGTCCTCGTCGATGAACCGCTCATAGTGACCGAGGTCAAGGTCGGTCTCCGCGCCGTCCTCCGTCACGTAAACCTCGCCGTGCTGATACGGACTCATCGTGCCGGGATCGACGTTTATGTAGGGGTCAAGCTTTTGTGCCGCTACTTTCAGTCCTCTTGCTTTGAGCAGGCGTCCGAGGGATGCTGCCGTGATTCCCTTACCAAGCCCCGATACGACGCCTCCGGTCACGAAAATGTACTTTGTCATGTTCTCACTCTCCGATCTTTTGGGTATCTTTTATTTTTTTATAAAATCCTTAATTTTCGTATGTCTTGATGACGCTTTCCGCGATTTCACGGCGCGTTTGGCGCGTATCCATGGCGAGCTTTTCGATGTAACGGTGCGCGTCCGCTTCGTTCATACCGAGCTTGCCGATCAGCAGCCACTTCGCTCGGTTGACGGTTTTCAGCTCATCCATCTTGGATTTGAGGGTATCCGCCTTGCTTTGCGCCTTGAACAGCCGGCGGCCGACGGCGCAGGCGAGCTTTACGGCGCTTTGAATGGCGCCCTTTCCGGCGGGCTTCGTAAGGACCAGCACACCCGCATTTTCCGCGGCGGCTGCGGTGTCCGCAAGCTCGGCTTTGATGAGCAGAAGGACGCCGGCATAGCTGTTTTCCGTGCATCGGACGGCAAAACCGTCGCCGAGCTCGTCGGCAAGCGGCGCATTCACGATGACAACGTCAAACGGCGTATGCATGACAAGCTCTGCCGCTTGCGCTGCGCTTTGTGCGTGAACGATTTGACTGAAGCTCGGTCCCGCAAGCTCTTCAAAATATTCGATGCCTTTTTCGGAGCCGGATACGATAAGAACGCTTGGCGCGTGTGTTTCCGACGGGCTTATTTTTTCCATACCTCTCTCGGATTCCTTTCTTTGACTCGCTGTTTCGCTGATTGACGTATTTTTCCGTAACGGATGCGGTCGGTTTCGACAAAAGGCGCGAATAAAAATAATATCAACATTATAAATGACGCGGCTTTGCCTTGTCAAGGCTCTGAAAAAAATTTGTTCAAAATTTTTTAAAAAATCTCTTGACAACCTTTCCGGCTTGGAGTATAATACGCCTATATTGTTTTTGACAAAGGCGTCAGGCGAATCAGGGTTCGCTTGCGCCTCTTTTTATTTTATGCGTTTCCCCATAAAAGATGACAAGGGAATCCCTGCATCAAAATTTTAAATTTATAGTAAGGCCGCCGGTTCGGCGGACGGGAGGTTACGATGAAGACAGTTCCTGAGATGTTCGGCTCTTATGTTTTCGACGATACGACAATGAGAGCGCGCTTGCCAAAGGAGACCTATAAGGCGATGGTGCGTACCATCAAGGACGGCAGGAGCCTGGATATCAGCGTGGCGAATGTTGTCGCCACCGCGATGAAGGATTGGGCGGTGGAGCTGGGCGCGACACATTTTACCCATTGGTTTCAGCCCTTGACCGGCATCACGGCCGAAAAACACGACAGCTTCATTTCTCCCGACGGCAGCGACAGGGTAATCATGGAGTTTTCGGGCAAGGAGCTGGTTCAGGGCGAGCCCGACGCCTCCTCTTTCCCGTCCGGCGGACTGCGCGCCACCTTTGAGGCGAGAGGCTACACCGCTTGGGATCCGACCTCCTATGCGTTTGTAAAGGACGGTGTGCTCTGCATCCCGACCGCGTTCTGCTCTTACAGCGGAGAAGCACTCGACAAGAAGACGCCTCTGCTCCGTTCGATGGAAGCCATCAACCGTCAGGCGCTTCGTGTATTGAAGCTGTTCGGCAATGAGGACGTCACCTCGGTCAAGACGACGGTCGGTCCCGAGCAGGAATATTTCCTTGTGGATAAAGACGGCTTCGACAAGCGCCCCGACTTGATTTACGCGGGCAGAACGCTGTTCGGTTCCCGTTCCCCGAAAGGGCAGGAGCTTGACGACCATTATTTCGGCGCGATTAAGCCGCGCGTCGCGGCTTTCATGAAGGAGCTCAATGAGGAGCTTTGGAAGCTCGGCGTATACGCTAAAACCGAACACAACGAAGTGGCGCCCGCGCAGCATGAGCTTGCTCCGATTTTTACCACGACCAATATCGCCGCCGACCACAACCAGCTCTCCATGGAGCTGATGCAGAAGATTGCGAAGAAGCACGGCATGGTCTGTCTGCTTCACGAGAAGCCGTTTGCCGGTGTGAACGGAAGCGGCAAGCACAACAACTGGTCGATTTCGACGAATACCGGCGTGAATCTGCTCAATCCCGGAGAGACGCCGTATGAGAATGCACAGTTTTTGCTTTTCCTGTGCGCCGTCATCAAAGCGGTCGATGAATATCAGGATTTGCTCCGCGTGTCCGTAGCCTCCGCCGGCAACGATCACCGTCTCGGCGCCAATGAAGCGCCGCCTGCCGTGGTTTCCATGTTCCTCGGCGACGAGCTGACCGCCGTTCTTGAAGCGATTGAAAAAGAGACCGCGTACAGCGCAAAGGAAAAGACGCTCATGCGCGTCGGCGTACACGTTCTTCCCAAGTTCCCGAAGGATACGACGGACAGAAACAGAACCTCCCCGTTCGCTTTCACAGGCAATAAATTTGAATTCCGCATGCTCGGCTCGTCCGCTTCCGTTTCGGACTGCAACACCATACTCAATACGGCTGTCGCCGAGGAGCTTTGCCAGTTTGCGGATACGCTGGAAGCTGCCGACAATTTTGAGACGGCGCTGCACAACCTGATTGTAAAGACAATCAGCGAGCACAAGAGAATCATCTTCAACGGCAACGGCTATGACGAGGCGTGGCTCAAAGAGGCGGAAAGCCGCGGCCTGCTCAACCTGAAAACAACCCCCGACGCGATTCCGTATCTGCTCGCAGAAAAGAACGTATCGCTCTTCTGCAAGCACAAGGTATTCAGCGAGAGAGAGCTTCACGCGAGATATGAAATTATGCTTGAGTCCTATACGAAGGTAGTCAACATCGAGGCGCTCACCATGGTCGATATGGTCAACCGCGATATTCTGCCGGCGCTCAGCGCATATGGAGAGGCGCTCGGCAGAACCATCGCGAAGAAAACAGCGGCGGCGGATGTCAAATGCCTTTATGAGACCAAAACGCTCGAAAAGCTTTCCGCTTATACGGATGTTATTTATGAAGGCGTTCAGATTTTGGAGGACGCGATCGCATCCGTCAAGGGAATTTCCGACAGCCTTGAAGCGGCGAAAGCCTTTGAATCCGATGTCATTCCGAAGATGCAGTCTCTGCGCGCCACAGTGGACAGCGCCGAGTGCATCACAAGCGCCGAATTTTGGCCGTATCCTACATACGGAGACCTGCTGTTCGGCGTGAGATAAACTTAAATACAATCGAATCAAAAGCGATGATGGAGAAAAGTAACGCAGATCCTGCCGCAAAGAGAGCGCGGGACGGTGGAATCCGTGCCGGCAGACTGCGCGAACGAACACTTCGGAGCTGCAAACGGAAAACCGACAAGGTGAGTATGGGCGCCGATTTCCGGGCGTAAAACCGGACGGGGTTTTCTTGAACCCTTTGTGAGAAGCAAAATAGGTGGCACCACGGGTACAGCCGCTCGTCCTATTATAAATAGGAAGGCGGCTGTATTTTTATAATGCCATTATTTTGTGCGGCGCCCAGCGTCGGGAAAGGATTTTGTTATGTGTTCGATTATGGGTTATATCGGCAGCGGACTTTCGCTGGAAAAATTTAAAGAAGGCTTTGAGAAAACGGTCTCTCGCGGACCGGATATGTCGAGGGTCTGTCCGCTTCCCTCTGGCGGCTTTCTCGGGTTTCACCGGCTTGCCATCATGGGCATGGAGGAAAGCGGCATGCAGCCGTTCACGCTGGATGGCGACGCCGTCGTTTGTAACGGAGAAATTTACGGCTTCCGTCCTCTGAAAGAGGCGCTTGCGGCAAAGGGATATTCGTTCCGCTCCGGCTCCGACTGCGAGATTCTGCTGCCGCTTTATCGGGAATACGGTGCGGCGATGTTCGGTATGCTCGACGCGGAATTTGCCATGATTTTGTACGATGCGAAACGTAAAAAGCTGCTCGCGGCGCGCGACCCGATCGGGATTCGTCCATTGTTCTACGGATACACGGCGCGGGGCGAAATCATTTTTGCGTCGGAAGCGAAAAACCTCGTGCCGGTCTGCGATAAGGTGATGCCGTTCCCGCCCGGACATTACTACGACGGGGAAAAATTTGTCTCTTATATGCAAATCGAAAAGGTGGACGCTGTCTGTTACGACGATCTTGATACCGTCTGCAAAAACATTCGGGAGAAGCTTACGCGCGGCATTGAGAAGCGTCTTGATTCCGATGCGCCGCTCGGCTTTCTTCTCAGCGGCGGACTGGATTCCTCGCTTGTATGCGCGGTTTCCGCGAAAATTCTGAAAAAACCGATCCGCACCTTCGCCGTCGGGATGAGCACGGACGCCATCGATTTGAAATACGCAAAGCAGGTGGCGGATTATATCGGTTCGGAGCATACGGAAATTTATATCACAAGAGAGGATGTGCTGGCGGCGCTTCCGACGGTCGTGTCGATTCTCGGCACCTATGATATCACGACCATTCGCGCCAGCATAGGGATGTATCTCATCTGTCGGGCAATTCATGAGACGACGGATATCCGCGTTCTGCTCACGGGCGAGATTTCGGATGAGCTTTTCGGCTATAAATATACGGATTTCGCGCCCTCGCCTGCGGAATTTCAAAAGGAATCCGAGAAGCGGATACGGGAGCTTTATATGTACGACGTACTGCGCGCCGACCGCTGCATTTCGGCAAATTCGCTGGAAGCGCGTGTGCCGTTCGGCGACCTCGATTTTGTCAAATACGTCATGAGCATCGATCCCGCGAAAAAAATGAATGTTTACGGCAAGGGGAAGTATCTCTTGCGTCATGCTTTTGAGGGCGATTATCTGCCGCATGATATTTTGATGCGGGAGAAAGCGGCGTTTTCCGATGCGGTCGGGCACTCGATGGTGGATGATCTCAAAGAATATGCCGAGGAGAAGTATACCGATGCGGAATTTGAGCAAAAACGGAAGAAATATTCCTTTGCACAGCCGTTTACCAAGGAGTCTCTGCTTTACCGCGAGCTGTTTGAGCAGTATTATCCCGGGCAGGCGGAGATGGTGACGGATTTTTGGATGCCGAATAAGGCGTGGCGCGGCTGTGATGTGAACGACCCGTCGGCGCGCGTGCTTTCTAACTATGGAGCGAGCGGGACCTGAAAGAAAAAACGCCGCGGGATCCGCCGCATCGGGAGATACGCCGGATTTCATCGGAAAGAAAAAGAGGAAAACACCGAGGTGCTTTCCTCTTTTTTGAATGAAATTCTTTTCTTATCTTCAAAATAGATAACCGATGTATGGATACACCGGCGCCGCCCGCCCGGTGCTGTTATCCGTCCGGATAACAACACCGCGTCACGGCATAATTGAACCGCGCAGGCTTTCGTATTTTATTTGTTGATTGCGGTGCCGCTTTTTTGTATCCGAGGTGCCGTGACGCTTACGTGGGCTTACCGCCCACGGCGGGCGGCGTATGCGGCTTTGTTGCCTGAAATTTGCTCGTTTTTAATTTCCGGTCACGATTTAACACCTTCCGACTATTATGATAAGGGAGGCGAATATTGTGATCAATTGGATAAAAGAAAATCTTCCGACGATTTTTGTTTCGGTCGTTGTTGCCGCACTGATCATTCTTGCCGTTGTCAAGCTGGTAAGGGATAGGAAAAAGGGCAAATCCTCATGCGGTGGGTGTTGTTGCGGCTGTTCCATGGATGAATTTTGTCATGGAGAAGAGAAAAAGGATACAGACGGCGAATAATGCCGTCCGTATCCTTTTTTGTTCGGTCTTGATTCTTAAAATAAGACGAAAAGGATTTCATGCTTTCATATAACATAGAACGGAATACTTTCCCATATAAAACAATATTTTCAAATATTGCTTTATATCTCGATTATATATCCATTTTAGATAATTTCGACGCAAATCGATATAAAATGAAAAAATTTGAAAAAATATATTGCTAATTGTGGAAAATTCTGGTATAATATTGACGAAAAATCTTGAAAAAGGTTCTTCTCAGAGAGGGACGATAAAGATGAGCGAGGATGAAAGATTTGTTCTTGATTTGGTACTGGATCATAAAATCAAACTGATGAAGATCATAACGTCGAGGCTCGGGCAATGTCGAACAGCTGACGTGGAGGATTGCTTTCAGGATGTTTTTATGCTTGCATTTATCAACAGAGAAAAGCTCAAAACGCATCCGAATCCGGTCGGCTGGCTTTATGTAACAGCGAGCAATGTGGCTTATGATGCACGCCGGCGAAATCTAAAACATGAACAGCTTACCATTTCTTTCAGCGATGTGGTGGAATATCTCGGCGAGGACGGCATTGATATTGCAGAATTTCATTCCGACGCTGTGGAGGAGACGGAGGACAACAGGAAGAAAAGGGTGCTGGATGAGCTTTGCGACAAGGAAAAGGAGCTTTATCGTCTCAAATATGTTGAAAAAAAGGATAACCGATATCTTGCCGAATATTATTCCACGACGGAGGGCTGTATACGTGCCCGTTTATCTCAGCTGCGCAAGCATGTGAGAAAAATTGTAGAAAAACAGATGAAATAGACATATTTGAAAAAATTTAGGAAATTATGTAAAATTTTTGATTGCGTTTGGAAAGATTTTACATAAATAGGTGAAAGGAGAGATTGATATGGACAACAGTGTAAAAAAGCTTCCGGCCGGTGAAGTGAAAAAAAGACTGCTGGAAGGGCAGTTGACCTTTGATTCACTGGACGAAGAGACGGTTTTGCGGCTGCTTGATTATGAAACCAATATTTTTGTAAATGACATTGGAGAAACGAAGTTTTATAAAATGTGTCTGAAAGCGCTCTCTAAATTCGCTGATTTTGAGGCAGAAGATGTAACGGAAGATAATATATCGGAAATGTCCGAGTCGGCGTATTTTCTGTGCTTTGACAAACGGCAGCAGCGAAAATGGAAAAGGATGCTGAAAAAGCAAGAGAGAATCAAATGTATTCCGGAAAAAAAGGCCGGTGCCCCTACAAGGTTGCTTGGTCGGGCTGCGGTGCTTGTTTTGCTGGTTATGTGGCTATATACCGGTCAAAATCTTGTTTATTCGGAATATAATCCTTTTTTGAACGGTATTTCCCGTATCCGTGAGTTGTTCACCCTTCCGTATGGGGAGACTGTAAAAAGAGGAGACGACGATATTATGTTTGGCGGAGAAATCAAAAAGTATGCGTCATATGCGGATTTGAAAGAGGATTTGGGTACCGACATCCTATATCCCGATGGGGAGAATCCGCAGTTTGCGGTGAAAAATATATGGTATATCGATAATCCCGATCATAACTATGTGCAAATAAAGTTTGAGAATATCGAGATGAGTGTTTATTTAAAGGATTCTCCTTTTGAGGAAAGCTGTTTTGAGACAGCTCCGGAGCCGCTGGGTGAGGGCTGTTACTACTGGCTTTCTAACGGTGGTTATTATCAGGCGATTATATTTTCAAAGGATATTACCTATTCAATTGTTTCATCGGATGAAAAATTATTGAGAAATTTTCTGATAACTTTAAGATAAATAACGTGGAGGTTTAAAATGTTTAAGAAAATTATTTCAGTTGTGCTGCTGCTTGCGGCCTGCTTATCTTTCGCTGTGAGCGCGGAAGGGAGTCTTCAGACCTATATTTATAAAAACGGAGACATTGAAATTCAGATTCAGCATACGGATTTTACGGAGGAAGAGCTTGCCCGTGTCGTTGACCGTTTGGAGAACGGTGACTCCGGCATTTCCGCACAAAATCTTGCGTGCTCCCTGTTTGGACATAAGCTCAAAACAGGCTTGGCATCGATTACCCAGCATCATGTATATTCTACTTATCCGTATTGCGAAGTGACCTATTATGTTGTCGAGGTCTGTGAACGCTGTGATTATGAAAACGCTACCTATGACCATGCGGAGCGTGTGGGCTGCTGCACAGACTAAAACACGGCCGGAAACGGCAGGGAGGAAAATAGGATGAAAAAAATTTTGGCTGTCGCCGCGTCTCTTGCCGTTGCCGCTTTTTCTTTTATGAACAGCGGCAGCGCAGCATATTTCGCGCCAGGAGATGTTCATGCCGCTCCCGCACTCTCGTACCATGAAGAAGCGGACGCTCCCGATTTTGAAGCGATGGCGGCGCTTTTTGCGCAAGGCTCGGATGTGAAATATGAGCCGCAAAGTCCTGTTTGTTTCCTGTTCGGACATCATTTGAAAGCCGGTATCGCGTGTTTGACATCCTATGCGGGGAATGCCGAGCATCCGGAATGTGAAAGAACCTATTATGAGGTTACTTATTGTGAACGCTGCGGACATTACGGCATCACGACCGTAGCCTCGGATTTCAATTTGATTTCACCCGAATCTTGAAATTCTCTTTCTGAAAAAACAAATCTCTCCTTCAGACGCCGTCCGAAGTATTGGGAAATCCATAAATCTGATGTTTGTCGGATCATCGGATTGTTACGGATTTCATCGCTTTCGGACGGCGTCTTTTTTATGCCAAGTACGATATGGTGTTTCTGTATATTTTCGTGCACAGCTTTCACGCCGAGCCGTCGAATTGCCGTTATCATATTGACAAAAATCCGATTTCCATATATAATCAAATAGGATAACATACAGAATGATAGGGCAAAATGAATAAAATTGCCAATTTTTTCAGGAGGATAAATTTTCATGGAACAGGCAAAGCTTGCATTGCTGACGGAAAAAGCGCGGGAAATCCGCATCGGCGCGCTTACGGCCGTTTACAGCGCCGCATCCGGTCATCCGGGCGGCTCCCTTTCGATTGCGGATATTCTTTCTTATTTGTATTTTTCCGAAATGAACGTGGATCCGAAGGATCCGAAAAAGGCAGACCGTGACAGACTGGTTCTTTCCAAAGGACATACGGCGCCCGCGCTTTACGCGGCGCTTGCGGCACGCGGATATTTCGATGCCGAGCTGTTGAAGACTTTCCGTCAGGCGGACAGCATTCTTCAAGGACATCCGGATATGAAGCATATTCCGGGTGTCGATATGACGACCGGTTCCCTCGGACTTGGCTTTTCCGCCGCGAACGGCATGGCGCTTTCCGCCAAGATTTCGGGCGATTCCTACCGTGTCTATGCGATTCTCGGCGACGGCGAGACAGAGGAGGGGCAGATTTGGGAGGCGGCGATGTTCGGCGCGCATTATAAGCTCGATAACCTTGTCGCGTTTGTGGATTTCAACGGACTGCAAATCGACGGCAAAATCACGGAGGTTATGAATCCCACGCCACTCGATGAAAAATTCGCGGCATTCGGCTGGAACGTCATCACCATCGATGCGCATGACTTCGATCAGATCGAGGCGGCCTGCAAGGCGGCGCGCGAATGCACGGGAAAGCCGACCGCGGTCATTTGCAAGAGCATCAAGGGACGCGGCGTTTCGTTTATGGAAAATCAAGTAGGCTGGCACGGCAAGGCTCCGAGCGAGGAGCAATACAATCTCGCCGTCACAGAGCTTACCGCTTCGGTATAAAAGGAGGGAATCATAATGGCAGACAAAATCGCAACCAGAGAAGCCTACGGCAACGCGCTTGCCGAATTCGGCGCAAAATATGATATCGTGGTTCTCGACGCCGACCTATCCGAAGCGACGAAAACCTGCAACTTCAAAAAGAAATTTCCGGAGAGATTCTTCGACTGCGGCATCGCGGAGGGCAATATGATCGCGGTCGCGGCCGGCATCGCGGCGACGGGAAAAATTCCGTTCGCTTCGAGCTTTGCCATGTTCGCGGCGGGACGTGCGTTCGAGCAGATCCGCAATTCGGTCGGATATCCTCATCTGAATGTCAAAATCGGCGCGACGCACGCCGGTATCTCCGTCGGCGAGGACGGCGCAACGCACCAGTGCAACGAGGATATCGCCCTGATGCGCACCATCCCGGGCATGACGATTGTGAGTCCTGCGGACGGCACAGAGGCGAGAGCCGCCGTCGAGGCCGCGATTCTGCATGACGGTCCCGTCTATCTGCGCTTCGGTCGATATGCGGTTCCGTATCTCTATGATGAGAGCACTTATAAATTTGAACTCGGACGCGGCGTGAAGCTCGCTGAGGGAAGCGACGTCACAATCGTCGCGACCGGTCTTATGGTTCATCTCGCGCTTGCGGCAAAGGAACTTTTGAAAGCGGACGGCATTTCCGCCGAGGTCATCAACATTCATACGATCAAGCCGCTTGATACGGAGCTGCTGGCCGCTTCCGCCTCCAAGACGAGGGCTGTCGTGACGGCGGAGGAGCACAACATCATCGGAGGACTTGGCGGCGCCGTCTGCGAAACGCTTGCCGGAATTTGTCCGGTGCCGGTGCTGCGCGTCGGCGTCGAGGATACGTACGGCCGTTCCGGAAAGGTGCCGGCGCTTCTCGAGATGTACGGTCTTACCGCGGCGAACATCGCTGCCAAGGCGAAGGCTGCCGTCGGAATGAAAAAATAATTCGGATAAACGCAAAAAAATTCACTCCCGCGGTCATGGCTTCGGGAGTGAATTTCTATGGAAGCGGCTATAATAAACGGAGAAATATGCGGAAAGGGGAGCGCGCATGAAAGTTCTGATGGTCACGATGGGCATGAACATCGGCGGCGCCGAAACACATATCGTCGAGCTTTCGGCGGCGCTTGCGGCACGCGGCATAGAGGTATTTGTCGCCTCTTCCGGCGGTGTATATGAGACGGCGCTTGCCAAGCACGGCATCCCACATGTGACGCTGCCGCTCGATAAGAAAAATCCGCGGGCGCTACTTTCGGCACGCCGCGGACTCGCCGCCCTGATTGAAAAAGAAAAATTCGACATTGTCCACGCGCACGCGAGGATTCCGGCATTTATCTGCGGCACCCTGCAAAAAAAGTATGGGTTCCGGTTTGTCACGACCGATCACGGCGTTTTCCGCTTGGACCCCGTGTTAAAGAAGCTTTCCAACTGGGGAGAATATACCTTTGCCGTCAGTGAGGATATCAGGAGGTATCTGATTGAAAACTATCCTCTGAATCCCGCGCATATCGTGTCCACGGTCAATGGAATCAACACGGATACATTTTCTCCCTCGAGAGACGGTTCTGCCGTTCGGGAAACGCTGGGGGCTTTCGGGAAAAAGGCGGTTCTGCATGTCAGCCGGCTGGAAAAGGAAAGCTCGGTCTGCGCCGAAGCGCTGATCGGCGCCATGGAGCTTCTTCACGGCAAAGCGATTCTTGTCATCGTCGGGGACGGCGCCTATATCGACGTTCTGCGCCGCCGTGCGGCGTCGGTGAACGAAAGGCTCGGCTTTTCCGCTGTCATGCTTGTCGGCGCGAGAACGGATGTGGCGGATTATATCGCCGCCTGCGACCTGTTTGTCGGGCCGTCCCGTGCGGCGATGGAGGCGATGGCGAGCGGTAAGCCGACGATCATTTCCGGCTCCCAAGGTCATGGCGGCATTTTCGACGAGAGCATCGCCGCGGCGGCGGTGGCGAGCAACTTCTGCTTCCGCGGTGCGGCGCTTCCGACGGCCGAAATCCTGGCCGCGGATATTGACCGCCTCATGAGCTATGACGCGCCGGCGCTTGAAAAGCTCGGCGCCTATGCGCGGGAATTTATTCTTCAAAACTATTCCGTCGGGAAAATGACGGACAGCCAGCTCGCCGTCTATGAGAAAATCGCGGCGTACCGCACGGACGGCGATCCGGATATCATGATTTGCGGCTATTACGGCTATGGCAACGCCGGCGACGATTCGATGCTCTCCTGCATTGTGGACGGCATCCGGCGTATCGACCCTTCGCTTGCGATTTGTGTAATGTCCGCATGTCCCGAGAGGACGCGCGCGCTTTATCTTGTGGATGCCGTGAATCGGTTCGATCTTCCGGCCGTTTTGCGCAAGCTCGAACGCACAAAGCTGTTTTTGTTCGGAGGAGGGAATCTCTTTCAGGATAAGACGAGCACCCATTCCTTGCTGTATTATGTAAAAATGGTCGGAGCGGCAAAGCGCAGCGGAGCGAAAATCATGATTTATGCGAACGGAATCGGACCTGTCACAAAGACGAAAAACATCTATCGGGTGAAAGAGTGTCTCGCGGCGGCGGACAGCATTTCCTTGCGTGACGGGTATTCCTTTGATTTTGCAAAAAAGCTTGTTCCCGAAAAAAATATCCGGCTGACCTTTGACCCTGCCGTGTTGATATCTCCCTGCGAAAATCCGGTGGGGGAGGAACGCTATTTTGTCATTCTTCCGAAGAAAAACGCGCCGGATGCCGGAGAAAAGCTGCTCCGTCTCATCAGCCATATCCAAGGAAAATATGGGCTGCGTGCATTTTTGATATCGATGTATGATGAGGAGGATTTGGATTACTGCCGGAAGCTTTCGGCAAAGACCGGCGCACGGCTGCTGCGGCCGGCGTCGGATTCGGAAATCGTTTCGGCTTTGGCCGGCGCCGCGCTTGTGATATCTTCCAGACTGCACGGCTTGATTTATGCGACTGCGGCGGCGTGTCCGATGATGAGCTTCTCGGATGACGTGAAGCTGGAATCCTATCTCGACTATATCGGTCTCGGCAAAAAAACGGGTGTATCCTGCTCGGCGGACGTGTATTCCGAGGCGGAATATCTTTGCATGATGGCGGACCGTGTGCTCTTGGATGCGGACAAAATCCGGGAAACGCTTGCCGCGGGGCTTCCGATGTGGCGTACCTTAGCGGAATACGAGTTTTCCGAGGCGGTTCGGGCAGTGCGCGGGAACGGGGCGGAGATCCTCGGAGAAAGGAAAAACGGAAATGTTTGAGATTTTTGCTTATGTGGAGCGGATGAAGTATATCCGGAGATGGGCGCTGATGCGTTCCTTACGCGAGGAAAACGATATGGAGCATTCGTTTCAGGTGGCCTATGTGGCGCATGCGCTTGCCATAATCCGGAACGAATACTTTGACGGCGGGGCGGACATCGGGCGCGTGCTGGAAATCGCCATGTATCACGATCTTTCGGAGACGATCACGGGCGATATGCCGACACCGGTAAAACATATCAATCCGCAGCTGCGTGCCCTGTACGGCGGACTTGAAAGCTCGGCAAAGGAACGCTTGCTTTCCACACTTCCGGAAGAGCTGAAAACCTCCTATTCGGCGTTTATCGCTCCGGATACCGGTTCGGTTGAATATAAGCTTGTCAAGGCTGCGGATAAGCTCAGCGCCTATCTGAAATGCATCGAGGAGACAAAGAGCGGCAATTCGGAATTCCGCCGCGCCATGGAGGGCAAAAGGGAAGAGCTGTTGGCCTGCGGTATGAAAGAGGTTCTCTTTTTCATGGAAAAAATTGTTCCGGTCTATCTTTTGACGCTGGACGAGCTTGATTTGGCGGAGAAATAAGAAGCATTGAAATGAAAGCAGCCGTAAGGGACTGCTTTTTCTTTTTGGATATGGCTCGTGCCGTGTCCAAAAAACAAGCTCCGACATATAATGTGATAGGATGCATGGCATCCGAATGACAAGAAAGGAATTTAATTTAAATATATGCCAACACAAATTACGAATCAAGCAAGTCTTGTCTATAATTATGGAAGTGCGACAGGAAATGCCGTTTCCAACATTGCGACTACGACACTTCTTGACCCGATTGCGGCCGACAAGACATCGGTGGGGGATACCTATCGTCCCGGAGAAAACATCACGTATGTGCTCTCCATACAAAATCATGGAAATACTGCTTTGACGGGTATTTCTATAACGGATAATCTTGGTTCTTATACAGTCGGAGGCACAACGGTTACGCCTTTGACGTATGCGAACAGCGCAAGCCTTTATATCAACGGCGTTTATTCCGCTCCGATTACGGGAACGCCCGGCACGAACGATGTCGTCTTTACGATCGATTCGCTTGCGGCCGGTTCCAACGCGCTGATCGTTTATAATGCCACGGTAAACGGCTATGCTCCGCTGGCGACGGACGCAACGATCGTCAATACGGCGACCTTCACGGCTAACGGTGTCACCACGCCGCTGACCGCGACCAACACCATTACCGTAGAGGGCTATGCGGACGTTTCCATCCTCAAAGAAATGAGTCCGGATCCCATTTCCGACGGGGATACGATCACGTATACCTTTACCATCAACAATTACGGCAACACGCCGGCAACCAATGTGGTTCTGACCGACCAGTTCGATCCGGCGCCGTCCCTTATCTCCGTAACCGTCGGCGGACAGACCGTGCCTTCCTCGGATTACACCTATACGGGCGGACTTCTGACGCTTCCGAGCGGTTCGACCTTTGAGATGACCGTTCCGGCTGCGACGATTTCACAGAATCCGACGACCGGCGTTGTCACCTCGACACCGGGAACGCTTGTGATTACGGTGACGGGCACCATTTGACGCGGAATCAAAAAGCAAAGGATTGTAGCGATATTTTCTCTGAATGCGGCTGTACCGAAAATGCGGTGCGGCCGCATTTTCGGTTTCGATGCTTCCTTTTTTTGACCGATTTCTCTTTCTTCCGATAATATTGTCGGTTGCCTCTTGACAAAAGTCCGTAACTTTGCTAATATGAAAAAAACCGCATAAAATAATCGGGGGTGCTGAATGTGATTCGGCTGAGAGGAAGATGTTATCCGAAAACCCTTCTAACCTGATATGGATAATACCGGCGCAGGAAGATTATGGACGCAACACTCCGAGAAATGATTGCCGTATTATTTTCATGCGGCAATTTTATTTTTAGGAGGTTTTTCAGATGAAAAACAAAACCGTAAGGGCTCTTGTGGAAAGTGCCGTCATGATTGCGCTCGCCACTGTTTTGAGCATGATCAAAATTGTCAGTCTTCCGGCGGGAGGCTCGATTACCATCGCTTCGATGCTGCCGATTGCTATCATCGCTTACCGTCACGGTCTCGGCTGGGGACTCGGTGCAGGTCTTGTTCACGGCGTTATTCAACAGCTGCTCGGACTCAATACTCTTTCCTATGTTACGGGCTGGCAAAGCGTTCTCGCCGTCATTCTGCTCGATTACATCGTAGCGTTTGCCGTTGTCGGCTTGGCCGGCGTTTTCCGCAAGGCTGTCAAAAACCAGGCGACCGCACTTACACTTGGCTGTGTTTTGATTTGTGTGCTTCGTTATATCTGCCATGTCATTTCCGGCGCCACGGTTTGGGTGGGACTTTCGATTCCGACACAGGCGGCGCTCGGCTATTCCTTTATCTATAACGCTACTTACATGCTTCCGGAGACCATTATTCTCGTCGTTGCCGCGCTTTATGTCGGTTCTACCGTCGATTTCCGCGCCGAAACGCCCACGAGAATGCGCAGAGAAACGGAAGCTCGAAACACCGTTTGGCTTGCTCCCGCGGCGGGACTTGTCGTCACGGCGGCTGTGATTTATGATGTCGCCGCGGTTTTTGCCCATTTGCAGAATGGAGAAACCGGTGAGTTTACCATTACGCAGATTACCGAAGTGAATTGGCTGTCCGTCATCATTGTGACGGCGGCTGCCGTTCTCATTGCGGCGGTTCTGCTCGCCGTGCGTTCTGCGCTGAAACGCAAAGACGCTTGATTTGTTTTAGAAAACGGAGGCTTTGATGAGGTGTCTGATTGTCACTCCTTATATGGAGGGCTCGCTCTCCGCGTGTCTGCCGCATGACGGCGCAGAGCTTATCGTCTGTGCCGATACCGCATACAGACAGGCCTTGGAGGCGGGCATCACACCGGATGCTGTCATCGGTGATTTCGACCACGGGGACGGACAGCCTGCAAAATCCGGAAAGGTCATTCGCGTACCGAGCGAAAAGGACGATACCGACACGATGCTCTGCATCAAATATGCGATTGGGGCGGGAGCCGAAGAAATCGTCATTGCAGGCGGGATCGGCGGCAGGCTCGATCATACGATCGCCAATATCCAGTCGCTGGCTTATGCCGCATCACGCGGCGTTTCCGCTGTTCTCACGGATGGGAGAAACGAGGCGAGAATCCTTTCGGGACGTGCGAGATTCCCCAAAAAGCCCGGCTTCTATTTCTCCGTTTTCGCATATGGAGGACCCTGCCGGGGTGTTTCGGAATCCGGCGTCAAATATCCGCTTCGGAATGTCGGGCTGGATTCGGATTTTCCGCTCGGCGTCAGCAATGAAATCACGGAGGACTTTGCGGATATCGAGGTGAAAGAGGGGCGGCTTCTTATCATCCAATCGAAAAAAGAACTATAAATCCGAACCGGACTCCTGTGTGATTCTGTAATCGGCCATATAAAAAACACCCGCAGACCTGCGGGTGTTTTTTGGGCTGTTTTTCAGAAAAGTCCGGTAATCCGTCCGTTTTCATCGACGTCGATGCGTTCCGCCGCCGGAGACTTCGGAAGTCCCGGCATTGTCATGATATCTCCGGTGAGCACGACGATGAAGCCGGCGCCGGCGGAAATCTTTACATTCTTAACCGTGACGGTGAAGCCCTCCGGCGCGCCGAGCAGCGTCGGATTGTCGGAGAAGCTGTACTGCGTTTTGGCTACACAAATCGGAAGTCCTCCGAAGCCGAGCTCGGTCAGCGTGTCAATCTGCTTCTTAGCGGCAGGCAGGATGGATACGCCTGCGCCCCGATATACGCGCGTCACGATTTTTTCGATTTTATTTTCAATGGTGTCGTCCGCATCATAGCTGAAAGAAAAATTGTTCGGAAGCTCGCAGAGCCGCACGACCTCGCGCGCAAGCGCCTCCCCGCCGGCGCCGCCGTCCGCCCAAACGGTGGACAGCACGACGTTTACGCCGAGCGCGCGGCATTTGTCGATGATGAGTGCTACTTCCGCGTCCGTATCCGTCGGGAAGCGGTTGACCGCGACGACAGAGGGCAGCTTATAAACGTCGCGGATATTGGAAACATGACGCAGAAGATTTGGGATTCCCCTTTCAAGCGCTTCAAGGTTTTCCGTGCCAAGCTCGGTTTTGGCAAGACCGCCGTGCATTTTCAGCGCGCGGATCGTCGCGACGACAACGACTGCCGAGGGATGCAGACCGGCGACACGGCATTTGATGTCGAGAAATTTCTCGGCGCCGAGGTCTGCACCGAAGCCGGCCTCCGTCACGGCATAATCCCCGAGCTTCAACGCCATGCGTGTGGCAAGCACGGAATTGCATCCGTGCGCGATATTGGCAAACGGCCCTCCGTGAACGATTGCGGGGGTCCCTTCCAGCGTTTGGACGAGATTCGGGGAGAGCGCGTCGCGAAGCAGCGCCGTCATGGCGCCTTCCGCTTTCAGATCGCCGGCTGTGACGGGCTTTTCATCATAAGTATAACCGACGATGATTCGTGCAAGACGCGCCTTCAAGTCGGAAATCGAGCTTGCAAGGCAGAGCACCGCCATAATTTCGGATGCCACTGTGATATCGTAGCCATCCTCGCGCGGCACGCCGTTGACGCGGCCCCCGAGTCCGTCCACGACATTTCGCAGCTGTCTGTCGTTCATATCGACGCAGCGGCGCCATGTGATCCTGCGCGGATCGATTCCGAGAGCGTTGCCCTGATAAATATGGTTGTCAAGCATGGCTGCCAGCAGATTGTTCGCCGCACCGATGGCGTGAAAATCGCCGGTAAAATGCAGATTGATGTCCTCCATCGGCACGACCTGCGCATATCCGCCGCCGGCAGCGCCGCCCTTGACGCCGAAAACGGGACCGAGCGAGGGCTCGCGGAGCGCCACGACGGATTTTTTTCCGATTTTCCGAAGTCCGTCGGCAAGGCCGATGGTCGTCGTTGTTTTGCCTTCTCCCGCCGGCGTCGGGGTGATTGCCGTTACGAGAATCAGCTTGCCGTCCGGATTTTTGGTTTCATTCAAAAGAGAAAGCCCGATTTTTGCCTTGTATTTTCCGTACTGCTCCACATATTTTGCATCCACGCCGGCTTTTTCGGCGATTTCCGTGATTGGGGCAAGAGGTGTTTGCTGCGCGATTTCGATATCTGTTTTCATTCCGTATTCCTTTCTGCAATAAAAATTATGGTAAAACAAAGGGCAGTCTTATCTTTTCGGATAAGGCTGCCCAGACGGTCGGCTGCTATTGCCTTTTGCTTCACTGCGGTTGGTTCCGCTTTCCGTCGGTCACAAAAAGCCCTGTTCTGTTATTATTATATGACAAGTCATGCCGCTTGTCAAGAGAAAAATCATCTTTGCCGCTGAAAGGGACAAAAATAAATTATTTCTCCCAGCTTTTGATGATGGCGGAGAGAATATTCAGTTTCGTGTCGTCCAAGGATTTCAAGGATTCCGCGATTTCCGAGGACTTTATGGGATTTTCAGTCTCAAATGCGAAAAATTCCTCCGGAGAGATGCCAAGATATTCACAGATATAAAAGAACCCCATCATCGACGGGAAATTTTTCCCGTTTTCAATATTGTTGATATAGCCTGCGCTCTGTCCGATTGACAGACTCATGTCCCGGGCGGATACGCCCTTTTGGATGCGGAGCTCCGCAAGTCTCCTGCAAAATTGATTATCAAGCATCGTATATCCCTCCTCCCATTTCATTATGGCTCAATGTGCAAAAAACATACCAATGCCCGAAAGCTGTTTATTTATAAAATTCGCTGAGACCCACCCCTTATCTTGCCTTTAAATTTTTCACCATAGAACAAATGATTTCAAGCTGCTCGTCGTTTAACGACTTCAAGTCGTCATAGAGAGAGGAGAGCTTTTTCGGATTGTGCGCGTCGAAATCGAAAAAATCCATCGGCGTGATTTCCAAATAATCGCATATATAAAAGAACGCCATCATGGACGGAAGATTGTTGCCGTTTTCGATGTTGTTGATATACCCTTGATTTTGACCGATCGCCAAGCTCATTTCTCTTGCCGATACGTTTTTCAGCATACGGAGTTCAGAAAGCCTTTTTGCAAACATCTTTTCAATCATATTGGCCCACCACCTTCTATGCTATTTTACTATACAAACATTGAATAATCGTCAGGTCTGATCTTCAAATTGATCTCATATAGCATTTTAAACACGATATGCGGCAAAAAACTATCAGGATAATCATTTTACTATACCACCGTTAAAAAAATAATTGATTAAATCATCAATTTCTATTGAAATATCTTTTTAAATATGATATTATTTGTTTAGAACCGAATGGAAGAAATTGATTAAATTGGAGAAAAATGAAAAAATGACGTCTATTCGGTTGGAAATGCAAGAAAAATGGCGGCAAATGCAGTTTGAGGATGAAATCGCAGCTTGGGAAATGTACTGCTGCTTCGAGACACATCCGGAGTGGCTGAACCTGCCCGGCGGTTTGCGCGTCTATCATACGGTAAAAGATTTGGCAGTGCTCTACAATCAAAAATTGACGGGCGGCAGCTATGAATCCACTGAGAAGGCGGTTTCTCTTGCGGCAAAATTGCTTGGAGAAGAGAAAGCTGTTTCCGAGCCGCCTCAGAAGCTATGGGAGCATTTTCTGCATTATCGGGAGTTTGAAAACAAATTGCTTGCGTATGCTTTAATTGCAGATGGGGTTATAGAGCTTTAAAGATATATTTTGGTCGTTCAGGCTTCGCTTAAAAGCTCAATCTGTCATATCCAAACAAAAAAGCCTTCGGGCTTTTGCCCGAAAGCTTTTTGATAAAGTCGAGTTCGTTTTGCGGTTTGTTTTTGATGTCAAAACAGTGTGCATCCGATCTCTTTGAAATATTCGATTTTTTTTTCGATGACGGCTCGGTCTACTTTCAGCGCTTTGGCAAGGCAGTCGATACAGAGGTATTCCTCCGCGTCGCGATAGATGAGCCGGCGATAGATCGCTGCCTCGTCGCTTTTCAAAAGCCTGCCGCATTCCTTACAGTTTGCCATATAATATCCTTTACAACAAACGAGGTGAAGCTGTCCTCTCTGTTTTGATTACAGCTTGACAAGCTTTCCCGTGAAGACCTTGCAGTCGCCGGCGGGGACTCTCGCTTCCACATATTCGCGGCAGACGCCGATATGCTTGCCCGTGAAGGCGTCGGTCACATCGAAGCCCCAGCCGCAGAGCGGATCCAGTCCGATTTCGTAGTAGGGAATCATGAAGGTCTTGTCCGTGTCGTAATTGTTGAAGAAGCCGAACGCAAATCTGCCGTTTGAGAGATGACGGAACGTAAGAAGCGCCTCGCGCGAGCCTGCGTTATCCGCGATGAACATCGGCGGGCGTGTATCCTTGTCCTGATTGATGGCGATGAGTTTTTTGTTCGTGAGAAGCGCATGCACCTCCGGCGTCATGTTCCTCACGTCACAACCGATCATAAGCGGAGACATCATCATGCACCAAAGTGCGAAATGATAACGGTACTGCGCGTCCGTGCAGCCGGCGTCCACGCCGACGTTTCCTTTGCCTTTCATGCCGACGACGAGCATGTCGATGTCGTTGAAGCAGCCCGCCGCGGAATAACCGAGCTTGTCCTTTTGACTTTCGGAAAGCTTGCGGATGGATTCAAAGGAATCGAAAATATCGCCGGTTGAACGGTACATGTCCACCCCGGCAGAACGCGCCCATGTCTCAACCTCAGCGTTGCCCCAGTTGCAGGCGGAATAGAGAATATCGCGGCCTGTCGATTTGAGTGCGAGCGCCATGCGGTTATAGGAGAGATGGCTCTGCATCGACGGATGATAGCAGTTGTCGTATTTGAGAAAATCCACACCGATATCGGCGAAGTAGGCGGCATCGTCAAATTCGTGCCCCCAGCTTCCGGGATATCCCGCGCAGGTTTTGACGCCGCAGCAGGAATACATGCCGAATTTCAGTCCTTTGGCATGAACGTAATCCGCGACGGCCTTCATGCCGTGCGGGAATTTTTCCGGATCGGCGACGAGCATGCCGTTTTTGTCGCGTTCGCGCAGGCTCCAGCAGTCGTCGATTACAAGGTACCGGTATCCCGCGGCGAGCATGCCATGCTCGACCATGGCGTCGGCGGTTTCCTTGATCATATCCTCACTGATATTGTTGCCGAAGGTATTCCATGAGTTCCAGCCCATCGGAGGTGTTTTTGCCAGCATATGTATGTCTCCTTATTCCTCTTTCTGTATTTTATGGCTCCGGAAAATTCGGAATGACGCCGTCCGGCAATATATCGGGCGGCGCTTTTTATCCGAAGCCATTTTCATTATATCGGGACGAATGGGTTTGTCAAGCGGATAACGGAAATTCGCGGAATAAAATTATTCGGACAGCAGGGAAAGGACCGCATCGCGGGATTTGAAGCCGACCGAGGTACGGACGACCTCTCCGTTTTTCATCACGACAAGCGTCGGGACGCTCATAATGCCGAAGCGTTCCGTAAGAGACGGCTCCTCGTCGATGTCGACTTTGCATACCTTGATTTCCGAATGCTCCTCGGCGATGCCGTCCACAACGGGAGAAAGCATCTTGCAGGGACCGCACCAGGTTGCGAAAAAGTCGAGGAGCACGGGCTTGTCCGCTTGCAGCACCTCGGTTTCAAAATTTTCGTTTGTGATTTTCGTGACAGCCATGTGAAAACCTCCTTTTGCTTTTTTTATTATTTTACACGATTTTTCACAAATATCTACGGGTTTGCATGAAAAATATGTATTTTTCGGGAATGGGCTTGATTTATCGGATTGTTTCCGTTATACTGAATACGATATGAAGAAGAACGGGGGAACCGACGGTTGTCGGAGGTCTCCTGCTTTTTATGGATATCCGTTGCGGGAAACAGGGGCTTGGCTTTGGTTTTCCGCGGGACGGCGCCGAGGCTTTCCGCTTTGCGGACAAGCTTTCCGAAGCTCGGGCAAACTTATATTTTTTGTATAGCTGCCGTAATGGCCGGCGGAGAGGAATCAGACTATGTCAAGACCGGACAAAATCAATTATTATTTGGACATCGCCGAAACGGTGTCAAAGAGAAGCACCTGTTTGCGCAAGCATTATGGGGCAATCATCGTCAAAAACGATATAATAATATCGACGGGCTATAACGGTGCGCCCCGGGGCAGGAAGAATTGTTCGGATATGGGCTACTGCAAGCGGGACGAACTGGGAATCCCGCGCGGCGAGCGGTATGAGATGTGCCGTTCCGTTCACGCCGAGGCTAACGCCATCATCGCGGCCGACCGCGACAAGATGCTCGGTTCCACGCTGTATATGGCGTGTGAGGACCCGAAAACGGGCGAAATCGTCGGCGGTGTCTGCTCCTGCATGATGTGCAAGAAGCTTGTGATCAACGCCGGAATCCGTGAGGTGATCGTCAGAGAGACGCCGGATACGTTTACGGTTTACGACGTTTCCGCATGGATTGAGGACGACGACAGTATGACGGGAAAATTCGGATACTGATGAAAGAAAAGTAAAACCTCACAGGCGTGAGGTTTTAACTTGTTTATTTATTCATGATCTTGCGTGGATGTGGAGACGGCCGCGGCTTCGGGATTCTCCTCGATTTCTTTCAGCCGCTCAAAATATGCGTTGATGACCGCGGTTTCAAGCATGCTCCGCGATGCGGCATTGATGGGATGCACGATATCTCTGTAAGTGCCGTCGGGATTCTTTCTGCTCGGCATGACAACAAAATATTTATCGCGTGCATTGATGACCTTGACGTCGTGAAGGGCAAGCTCGTTGTCGAACGTGACCGAAACGATTGCCTTCATAGGGCCCTCATCAAAAACCTTTCTTACTCTTACATCTGTGATTTGCATGTTATTAGCCTCCTTGCAGGAATTTATTCATCGTCTGTGTCTCTATTGTATCGCAGAATTGTGAATAGTTTTTAGCCGCAAAGTAAGAAGATTTTTAACTTTACACGGAAAAACGGACTTTTTCGTCGCAAAATGCGGCGGATATCAAATTTATCTTGAAACGGAAGGGAAAAACGGCGGCCATGTCCGGACAATCGAGCCGTCAATAAGGCCGGCGCGCTGCCGTTTTTCCGATTCATATGATTTTTGGAACGGAGCTTTACTATGAATGATTCTATCAACCTTGTGATGCAAACTGCGAAGCGTATTTTTTTCGTGGGGATCGGCGGCATCAGCATGTCGAGCCTCGCTTTTGTCTGTCTCGAACGGGGCTATGACGTCCGCGGCTCAGACAGGGTTCGCTCTCCGATGACCGAACGGCTCGAGGGGGCAGGGATTCCGGTCGTTTACGAGCACCGTGCGGATAACATCGACGGCTGTGACGCGGTCGTATATACGGGTGCCGTCTCGATGGAAAATCCGGAGCTTGCCGCGGCGGCGGCGCACGGGATTCCCACCATTTACCGTGCGGACCTGCTCGGTTATATCATGAAGGATTATACGCACCGCATCGGCATTTCCGGTATGCACGGCAAATCCACCGCCACCTCGATGATGGCGCACATGTTTCTTGCCGCGGGCAGGCGCCCAACCGTGCTCTCCGGCGCGGAGACCAATGAGATGGGCGGGGCATATACCATCGGCGGCCGCGACTACTTTATTTTTGAAGCATGCGAATATAAGGATTCGTTTCTCTGCTTTTATCCGACGGTTTCCGTCGTTTTGGATATCGACGTGGACCATACGGACTATTTTTCCGGCGGAATCGGGCAGATTGAAAAATCCTTTGCCAAATACGCGCACCTGCCGTTTGAATCGCAGAATGTTCTGCCGTTTACCGTGGCGAACGCCGACGACGACAATGTGAAGGAATCGCTCACGGATATCCCCGTCCTTGTCACCTTCGGCATCAAAAACGCGGCGGACTATATGGCGGAGAACATTGTGATTTCGGAGGGACGTCCGTCCTTCGATATCCGGAAAGGGGATAAAATTCTCGCGCATATCGACCTTGCCGTATATGGCTACCATAATATATATAATGCGCTTGCCGCGGCGGCCGTCGGAGATATGCTGGGGATATCCGCGGCGGATATCGCGTCGACTCTCGCCACCTTTGAGGGACTGCGCCGCCGCTTTGAATACAAATGCACGGTGAACGGCGCGAGGGTTTACATCGATTATGCGCATCATCCGCGCGAGATCGCGGCGACGCTGCGCGCGGCGCGCGGCATGGCGCACGGCCGCCTGATCTGCTTTTTTGAGCCGCATACATATTCGCGCACGGCGGCGCTTTGGGACGGCTTCACCCGCTGCTTTGAGGAAGCGGATGATGTATACTTTTTGGATATTTATGCAGCGAGGGAAGAGAATATCTACGGCGTCTCCTCCGAAAAGCTCGCCGCCGCCACGCCGAATGCCGGATACATAGCCTCCTATTCGCAGGCGGCCGAGACGGTCCGGCGGGATGCGCGTCCCGGCGACACCGTAATGATTCTCGGAGCGGGGACGATTGACCGTGTGGCGGAGCTTCTGACGGAAAATGAATAAAGTTTCATCGTTATGCATGAAAATTGAAAAAATATTCAAAAAATATGAATAAAATTTCAAAAAATGCTTGACAAATCGGAAAATCTGTTGTATAATCACAGCATAAAAATTCAAAAAAATTCTTTGGAGGAATTTCAAAATGAAAAAGATCATTTCCATCGTTCTTGCGGCGGTGCTTGCGGCAGGATGTCTTTTGATGGCGGGCTGCGGAAAAAAGGACACGATTATCGTGCAGACGAACGCATATTTCGCTCCGTTTGAGTATTATGACGGCACGACTATCGTCGGAGTCGACGTCGATATCATGAACAAGGTCGGCGAGAAGCTCGGCAAAAAGGTCGAATTTGAGAATGTTTCTTTCTCGCTTATCATCGACAATGTTTCCGCCGGAAAGCTCTGCGATGTCGGCGCGGCGGGAATCACCGTCACGGACGCGCGCAAGGAAAAGGTGGATTTTTCCAATACATATTTCACCTCCGTTCAGTATGTCATCTATAAAACCGGAACCATGACGGTCGACGGAACGGACGGCGACACCGATTATATCCTTTGGGACAGCCTTGCCGGCAAGAAAATCGGCGTTCAGAGGGATACCACGGGCGACATTTTTGTCGATGGGGAAATCAACGCGACGGAGGACAACGAGGATTACGGCTATAACGGCGTTCTGCTCGGCACCGGAACCACTCTTTCCCGGTTCGACAGCGCTCAGCTTGCGGCGGACGCGGTCAAGGCCAATCAGGTGGATGTCGTTGTCGTTGACCAGCTTCCCGCATCCTATATCGTCGATAAGAACAGCGGCTTTGAATGCGCGGCGCTTTACTATGCCGGCACCGACGGCGAGGCGCCGAGTCCCACCGAGGAATCCTATGCGATTTGCGTGACCAAGGGCAATACGGAGCTTCTCGACGCCATCAACGAGGTTTTGGCGGAGCTTGGCTCGGACGGCATTGAAAAGCTGGTTAAGCAGCATATGGGCATCGAATAAAATCGTTCTGAGAAATACACGGGATAGGAACTGCATGGAGATATGCAGTTCCTATCCATGTTAAAAGCATTGAAAGGAATGGAACGGGAATGAAATTTTTTAGTGATGTCGCGCAATGCTTTACCAATGAGAAATATTTTTCGGCACTGCTCGAAGGCCTGCGGCTGACGCTTCTGATTTCCGTCGGTGCCGCGATTATCGGACTTTTTCTCGGTACGCTCGTCGCCCTTGTGAAGCTTTCCAATCAAAAAAGCGGCTGGATGAAGCTTCCGCGCGCGATCTGCAATCTGTATGTCATCGTCATTCGCGGCACGCCGATGGCGGTTCAGCTTTTTATTATGGCATTTGTCATTTTCGCCATCCGCGGATTTCCGCAGTGGATCACGGCGATTCTCGCCTTCGGCATCAATTCCGGCGCTTATGTGGCGGAAAATATCCGCGCGGGAATCCTCTCGGTCGATATCGGACAGACGGAGGCCGGCCGCGCGCTGGGACTCACGCAGGGAATCACGATGCGCAAGGTGATTATTCCGCAGGCGATTAAAAACGTCATTCCCGCAATCGGAAACGAGCTGATTGCCTTGATTAAAGAAACGTCGATTGTGAGCATGATCGGTATGTTTGACCTGACCGCCGCGGCGCAGAATATCGGCAGCGGCCACAATCTCGCGAGCTATATCGCGCCGATGATAGTGGCGGCGCTCTTCTATCTTGTGATTGTGTATGCGCTCACCTTTGCGGTGAAGAAAATCGAAAGGAGGCTGCGTTCCGGTGATAAGCGTTAACAATATTTATAAGAATTTCGGCGACGTGTCCGTGCTGCGCGGTGTTTCCTGTGAAATCGAAAAGGGAGAGCGCGTCGTGATTATCGGTCCGTCCGGCAGCGGCAAATCCACGCTTCTGCGCTGCATGAATCTGTTGGAAACGCCGACCTATGGCGAAATCTGGCTCGACGGAAAGCTCGTGACGGAGCCGGACCCGTATCTGCATTTCGACGTGATTCGCGCATCCCGCACTTATGGAGCGGTGCTTGCCGCCGTGAAGGCGGAAAATCCCGCAGGCTCGGATGCCGATGCGGACGCGGAAGCGATTCGGAAGATCAAGGCGGAGGATCTCTTGAAGAAGCATGAGGGCAAGGAGTATACGGCGCTCATGAAGAAAATTTATGCCGAAAACTATCTCGATATCAATATGGCACGGCGCAAGATGGGGATGGTCTTTCAGCATTTCAACCTGTTCAACAACCTGACGGTTATGCAGAATCTGACGCTTGCCCCGACGCAGCTGAAAATCCAAACGAAGGAGGAGGCGACGCAGACGGCTTCGGAGCTTTTGAACCGAATCGGCCTATATGATAAAAAGGACGAATACCCGAGCAAGCTTTCCGGCGGCCAAAAGCAGCGAATCGCAATCATCCGCGCCTTGGCGATGAATCCCGAGGTGATGCTGTTTGACGAGCCGACCTCCGCACTCGACCCGGAAATGGTCGGGGAGGTTCTCGATCTCATCCGCAAGCTCGCCGGCGACGGAATGACGATGGTCATCGTCACACATGAAATGAGCTTTGCCCGCGAGGTCGGGACGCGCGTGCTGTTCGTCGATGAGGGAAATATCAAGGAGGAAGCGCCGCCGGCTGAATTTTTTGAGAATCCGAAGGACGCACGCCTGAGGGAATTTCTCTCAAAGGTGCTGTAAAGGCTTCCGTAATTCAAAAAAGGCAAGGATTTTGGCAAAAATGACAGGGGAAAGCGATTGACAAAAAGAAGAAGAATGTGATATAATGGGAAACAGCAAAGAATTGCTTCCGGCAATTCGGGGCGTTTTACGCGCACGAGAAGTGCGCGGGAAACGCCCCCTCACGGGGTACCCCCTCACGGGGTACCTCGTTTTTTGTTGTCAAGGAATGGGGCGCCTCCGTGAAAAAAGACAAAATATATATACATAGGAGGAAAACCCATGAAACAAAAGAAGAGGGGCTTTACGCTGGTAGAGCTCGTCATCGTCATCGCCGTCATCGCGATTCTCGCCGGCGTCATGATCGCTGTATTTTCTAACGTCGTCAACGACGCGAAGGATGCGGCGAAGGAACAGGAGGCCAAACAGGCGGAACAGAATCAGAAGATCGACGACATCACAAAGAAGCTGGAAAATGCCGACTGGCTGAGCTGGGAGGATTTTGAAAGCAAATTCGACGGCTTGGAAGTCAATGCTGCAACCAAGGACGACGTTCAAAAGGTTGTTGAGGCGGCTCTGAAAGAGTATGCGGAAAGCGCAAACAACGGCAACACAGGTCTCACCGAGGAGCAGGTTGCGACGATCATTCAGAGAGCGATGGCCAATCAGCTGACCTCGAGCGAGGTTCAGAATATCGTCAACCGTGCGGTTTCCAGCATCAAGATTCCGTCCGGCGTAACGGCATCGCAGATCACGAACGCGGTGGAGAGCGCGCTGAGAAATACCACTTTTGTCACGACGTCCGACGTCAAATCGGCGGTGACAGAGGCGCTCGGAGAATTCAAGCTTGCGGATGCGGATATTGCGAAAATCGCGGATGAAGTAGCTGGCAAGACGCTTTCTGCGGCGGAAGTGGAACTTCTTTTGCAGAAATATTACCGCAACGGCGTATTCGGCAACTACGCATGGTATGAGGAGGGCAAAACCGCCTATACTTTTACGGCGGAAAATGCGGCCGATCAGCTCAAATCCATTGCGGGACTTGTCGCGGACGGCGAGAATTTCAGCGGTGTTACTATCACACTTCCGGCGGATGCTACAATTGATGTCAGCTCCACCATTTGGAAAGCGATCGGCGCCGACGGTGAGTTCAAGGGCACGATTGACGGAAACGGCGCTACCATTTCCGGGGTTACGCTTCCTGCAACAACCACCATCAAGGATGCGAACATGCTGAACTGCTCTTCGACCGGCAATCAGGATAAATTTGCAATCGGATTTATCGCATATCTCGGAAAGGGCGCTACGCTGAAAAATATCACGCTTGAAGTCAATTATGAGGTTACCTCTGAGGTGACGGACGGTATTCAGCTCGGCGGTGCGGTCGGCTATCTCGACGGCGGAACACTTGAAAATGTTAAGGTTAAGGGTATGGTCAAAGGCGCACACCGTGTCGGCGGCGTAGTCGGCGCGATGTCCTCCGGTACAATCAAGAACTGCACCAATGAAGCAACCGTTATTACAACAGGCTGCGGCGTTGCGGAGCATAAGGACAGAGTTTCCGTCGGCGGTATCGTCGGTTACTATCGTAACTTCGATAAAAATCAGACTGTGGAAGCCGGCACGATCTCCGGATGCACCAACAAGGGCACGCTCAACTTTGCCGCTCCCGAAACCAGCTACGGAACGACCAAAGCTTTCGGTTTCGTAATCGGCGATTATTCTAATTCCTATGTTGCCGGCTGTAATATTACAAGCTGCACGGATGCTTCGTCTTCCGGTGCGGCGGCTGTCGGCAGAGGCGCGGATGATAAGGTTGTAATATCTTAAATTTGCGATGAAAAGCGATTCTAAATCACTTTTTATCATATAGCGTGTTTGTCACGCACTCCTAAGGAAATGGCGGAAAGGCGCGTTGCGGAGCGTCTTTCCGCTTTTATAAGCGAGAAAAAAGGCGGCCGGTGATGCCGCTTTTCTCGCTTTGCCGTTGGGATAGAACCGTATTTTTTTCATTTGCTCGGAAAAACGGGAAATCCTGTCCGTTTTCAGTCATAAAACCCGAACGAGCCGCATAAGCATATAGCAATCAAAATATTGTGCAAATGCGGAGGGGAATATGGCCAATACCAATATTTACAGCGATATAGCGGCGCGTACCGGCGGCGATATCTATATCGGCGTTGTCGGTCCCGTCAGAACGGGAAAATCGACTTTTATTAAGAAATTCATGGAAACGCTTGTGATTCCGAACATCAAAAACGATTATGACAGACAGCGCGCCAAGGATGAAATGCCGCAGTCCGCGGCGGGCAAAACCGTGATGACGACGGAGCCGAAATTCATCCCGGACGATGCGGTCGAGGTAACGCTCGACGGCGGCGCGACACTCTCCGTGAAGATGATCGACTGCGTAGGCTATATCGTGCCCGAAGCACTTGGAAACTTCGAGGGCGACAAGCCGCGCATGGTGATGACGCCGTGGTCGGAGGAAAGCATGCCCTTTGACAAGGCGGCGGAAATCGGCACGCAGAAGGTTATAACAGACCATTCCACAATCGGCGTTCTTGTGACCTGTGACGGCAGCTTCGGTGAGCTTTCCCGTGAAAATTATGTGGACAGCGAAGCGCGCATCGCGGCGGAGCTTCATGCAATCAACAAGCCGTTTGTCATCGTGCTCAACTCCGCGCGTCCGGACAGCGAGGAGGCCGTGTCGCTCGCGCTCTCGCTTGAAGAGAGATACAATGCGCCCGTGGCGCTTGTAAGCTGCCTTGAACTCGACAAAAACGATATCAAGCATATCCTTGAACTCGTTTTGCTGGAATTTCCGGTGACGGAAATTTCCGTGGATCTTCCGGATTTTATGAATGCGCTTGACAATTCTCATCCGATTCACCGTTCCGTATACGATACGATTTCCGAGTGCGCCGCCAATGTCACCCGTACCGGCGATATCGCGAAATGCTTTGAAAAGGCGGCTGAAAATGAGTACATAAAGAACGTCAGAATCGATAAGATCGATCTTGGCTGCGGCCGCGCCTCGATTCATATGGAGCTTGCGGACGGTCTTTTCTATCAGCTGATTGGGGAGCTGACCGGCTTCGATATCGACGGCGACGAGGCGCTGATGAAGCAGCTGGTCGAGCTTGCCGACGTCAAGAAGCAGTACGACAAGGTCAAGGCGGCGCTCGACGAGGTGGAGGAGACAGGATATGGCATCGTCATGCCCGATCTGCATGACCTCACGCTTGAAGAGCCGCAGATTGTTAAGCAGTCGGGCGGTTACGGCGTGAAGCTGCGCGCCTCTGCACCGAGCATTCATATGATTAAGGCGGATATCAAGGCGGAGGTTTCCCCGAGTGTGGGCACCGAGCAGCAGTCCGAGGAGCTGGTCAATTTCCTTTTGCGCGAGTTCGAGACCGATCCGCAGAAGATTTGGGAGACGAATATGTTCGGTAAATCGCTTTATGAACTGGTCAACGAGGGACTTCACACGAAGCTTTCCCATATGCCGGACGACGCGCGCGCAAAGCTGTCGGAGACGCTCCAAAGAATCATCAACGAGGGCAGCGGCGGCCTTATCTGTATTATTCTGTAAAACAAAAAGAGGAGCGGCGCTCCTCTTTTTTTCTATGATAAAAGCAATGAGAGAATTTTATTCAAGTCCGTAGGCGCGGAGAGGAGTGTCGTTGCTGTAAGCTGTGAAAGATACTTCTTTGTTGGAAATATCTACTTCAACTCCTCCAATTTTTCCATTAACACCAAATTTTACACTGTTTATTGTTGCTGTTGAATAAGTATGCGTATAATACGCTGTTGCAACACCGCTGTATGTAGAAAACTTAGCGTCATAGGTACAACTTCCGTACCATTTGTAACCTACATAGAGGTATTCGCCAAGCAAAGAAGGCAGATGTGATACTTTGTCCTGAAGTCGGAATCCGAAGCCTATACTTCCGTCACCATCGGAACGGTTATTGGTTGATACCATGTTGTTTCCGTTTTGATCGGTAAGATAACCGCATGAGCGTATGACATAGGAGTTGTAAGACGACTTGATGTTGGTATAACCGACGCCAAACGCGTCTACATCTCCTAAATTGCCTGTGGTACCAGGCAGATATGGGCGCCAGTTGTCGTTTTTCCATTGTCCGCCGCAGGTTACGGTCCAACTGTCCTCCCAAGCTTCATAATAAATAATTGGTGCCTGCATTTCAACATCACCCGATCCGCTAGTCGGATACCAAATACTTGTCGGAGAAACAGAAGGTTCTTCATTGGTAACAGACGCTGCATTTTCGCCGACGGAATATACGTAGACGCCTCTTTGTTCGAGCAGTTCTGAGATTTCTTCCCGTTCCTCATCCGATGCAAACATATACTGCATCATCAATTCATCTCTGCTTGCAATATCACTCTGAACAATTTCTCCCTTTGATAAAGCGGCCTCGTATTTTTTGCCCATTTCGGCGGCAAAGACCATTTTGTCGGTTATCATAGCTTCTTCTTCCTGAATTTCAAGATTCAGAGAAGAGGCGGAAAGAGAGAATACGGAAAGTGTCATGGCAAGTGCAGTCAAAATTGAAATCCATTTTGTTTTTTTCATTATTTTTAACCTCCCAAAATTTTTATTTTCGCATTGCTTTTATTTCTTATGCCATTTGTTATTGACCAAACCTGAAAATGTTAAAGTGACGGTGGTGCTGCCATCTTGCATTGCTTCTGTCGGAATATAATAGCTGAAAGAGTCGCCGTCTTTGAAACTGACACCGGTTAATCCCGCAATGTGGCAAGAATAAATTTGATCATTTAAACAGCAGTATAATAATGCATCTACGTTATACGATCGTGACGGATGAGATGCTCCCGAAATCAAGGTTGCGCCATGGATATTATAGACCCCGTGAGAACGGAAATGAATCCGGTAAAGACCGTCATTCTCATCCATGCTCTGAATGTCGATATAACAATTCCCATCACGAAAAACGACTTTCCCGGTGTTGCTTTCCAAATGGGTAAGATCGACGGTAAAGGAGTATTCTCCCTCAACTTCATTGTGGACATATTCATACCGTTTATTGTCTGCAATGGAGCTCATGCCGTATACCCATAGTCCAAGATAACCCGACAGGAAAAGACAGACGATGACGGCAGCGAGCAGAAGTACGGCGATTATAAATATGAGTACATGCCGATGGCTTTGTTTTTTTGCTTTTGTTATTTCCATTTTCAATCTCCTTTACAAAGTGTTTGGATTGTTGATGACTATTATTCTAATTTTTTCCTTATTTTAGTATATCCTTTTTTTGTGATATTGTCAATGTTATTTTGAATGAAAAATCATTTTTGCCTTTCAGTGTTGCGCCATCTCCGGATGAAATCCGACAGGACATTGCGGGGAAGCGTTGATTTTTTCACATTCTATCGATATAATAATAAAAAATATGGTTGGAGGTTTCTATGAAAGTATTGCTGATCAACGGCAGTCCGAACGAACACGGCTGCACCTACACGGCGCTTTGCGAAGCGGCGGATGTTTTCTCGAAAAACGGGATTGAGACGGAAATTCTGTATCTCGGCAAAGCGCCGGTCGCCGGCTGCATCGCCTGCGGCGCATGTCGGAAGACGGGACGCTGCTTTGTCGATGACAAGGTCAATGAAGTGCTCGCAAAGCTCGATTCCATCGATGCCCTGATTGTCGGCTCACCGGTCTATTACGCCGGCGTTTCCGGACAGATTACGTCGTTTCTCGACCGTCTGTTTTATGCGGGCGGCGGAAAAATGGCGGGTAAGCCGGCGGCCTCTGTTGTTTCCTGCCGCCGCGGCGGCGCTTCTGCGGCGTTTGAGATTCTAAACAAATATTTTATGATGACGAATATGCCGGTGGTAAGCTCCCAATACTGGAATCAGGTGCATGGAAACACGCCGGAGGAGGTAAAGCGTGACCTCGAGGGATTGCAGACCGTTCGCACGCTGGCGGAGAACATGACATGGCTCCTTCGCTGCATCGAAGCGGGACGTCGGGCAGGCGTACCGTATCCTACATACGAGCCGAAGCTTCGGACGAATTTTATCAGATAAAGCAGACGAAAGTCTTTTTTAGGAAGTAAACAGAGATTCGGAAAGGATGAGAAAACCGTGAGAAGCATGAAATATCTGCCGGCCGTTGCCGTTATACTTTTTCTGCTTTGCGCCGCCTCCTGCGGCAGAACGGAGGAATATAAACCGGACTTCACGCTGGCTGAGGGATATACGCTGTCGGGAGATGTCATTTCCGGTACGGTATACGGCGAATACGCGGTGATGACCTATGATATCGTATCGAGCTATGACCGTGTCACCGTGTTTTCGGATTCGACGGGCGAGCAGTATGTCGAGGACGGCGCGATTCCGCTTGACGAGGGGGAGAACCGTTTTGTTCTGCGCTTTACCGACGGCACGCATGAACGGGAATATCATCTTGAAATCGAGCTTGTGTTACTTGAAGATTTTGAAATTCGGTTTGTAAAGCCGGAAAAGACCTATCATATCGGAGAGGCTTTCGACAAAAGCTCCATTCTGATTGAAGCGCGAACGTCGGACGGGAAAACGGTATCCATCGACCGATATGAGGCGGAATATGAATTTTCGGATTTGGGAAAAAGCACGGTCGGCATCGAGCTTGGCGGGATTTATCACAGCTTCGAGGTCGAGGTCACGGAGGAATATATTCCGACGCTCGGAGCGGATTTCCGTGCGGACGGCGTGACGTATTCCGTGCGGGAGGATGGCGCGGTTCTGCTTTCGGCGCCGGAGGCTGCGGGATTTTTCGCCGTTCCGGCCTATGTCGTTTCGGGCGGCGTCCGATATCCCGTGACGGAGATTGCGCAGGGAGCTTTTGAGGACTGCGTGGCGCTCACCGGCGTGCGGATTCCGGACGGGGTCCGCGTGATTGGGGAGGGAGCATTTTCCGGCTGTACCGCTTTGGAATGGGTGGAAATGCCGGAGGAAATGGATGCGCTCGGCCGATATGTATTCTCCGGCTGCACGTCGCTTTTCTCCGTTTCGGTGCCGGAGGGACTGCAAAAGATTTCGGATGGCGCTTTCCTGAATTGCACATCGCTTGTGAGAATCACATTGCCGGATTCCGTCACCGATATCGGCGAGCGGGCGTTTTCCGGATGCGCCTCGCTTTCCTCGGTCGAACGCTCGGCCGGACTGCGGTCGATTGAGGCTTCGGCCTTTGAGGGCTGCTCCGCATTGCGGCAGATTGTTGTGGGGAGACTCGATTCTCTCTGCGACCGCGCGTTTGCGGGCTGCACGGAGCTGTCGGCATTCATCTGTGCGGAGGTCTCCGTTATAGGGGAGGAGGTGTTTTCCGGCGCGCCGTCGGTTGTTTTGTATGCCGCGCCGGGCAGCGCTTTTTCCGAATACGGCGCGGCAAACGGCTTGGAAACGGCTGCGGTGGGCACGGAGCCTTGCTTTATCGGTCTGCCGGAAGCATTCGATATCGGCTCGGAGTTTCCGTATCACGAATTGTGCGCCGTCCGCCTCGAAAACGGAAGCATCAAAGAGCTTTCCGGCTACACGATTCTATATGACAGGGACGCCTGCGGGAATATTCGCGCCGAATTTGTGCTCGATGATTTTACCTATGCTTTTCGCGTTTTTGTCTCCTATGAGGAGCCGGTCGCGCTCGACACCGATTCGCGCGGCGCGGTATATGAGCTGGACGAACAGGCGATGACGGCAAGGCTTGTGGCTTTGCCCGAATATGTCAGAAAAAGCAGCGTGTATGTCCCCGAAACGGACAGGCTTTTCCTCGTTCCGACGGCGGTCGTGAAGAATGGCGGCGTTTACACGGTTATCGGTGTGGAGGACGGGATTTTGGATGGCTGCCGGAACGTATCGTCGCTTTTCCTTCCGGATGTGATTTCTTAAATCGTTTTCTCTGATTCTCTTGACAAAACGGAGAGCCGGCGATATAATATATAAATATACTATCTTAATACGAATACAGAAAGCTGCCGGTGATGGGAAAGACTGATAGACGGCAGGAGGAGGTTACGATGCAATCCATCAGAGTGGAAAAAGTGACGGTGCCGAAAGAAAAACCGGATTCCGGCAAGCTCGGCTTTGGAAAATATTTTACGGATCACATGTTTGTGATGGAGTATTCCGAGGGGCAGGGATGGCATGATGCGAGAATCATTCCGTTCGGCAATCTTTCTCTCAGCCCGGCCTCTACGGTCTTCCATTACGGCGCGGAGATTTTTGAAGGGCTCAAAGCGTACAGAACGCCCGATGGCGGCGTGCAGCTGTTCCGCCCCTCCGAAAATTTTGCAAGAATGAACAACTCGGCGGAGAGAATCTGTCTGCCGCAGCTTGACGCGGATTTTGCGCTTTCCGCTCTTATTCAGTTTGTCGATATGGAGAGGGACTGGGTTCCCTCGGCGGAGGGCACCTCGCTTTATCTGCGCCCGTTCCTCATCGGAAACGACGAGAGTCTCGGCGTTCATTCCGTACATAACGCGATGTATGTCGTCATCGCTTCTCCGGTCGGCAGCTATTATCCGGAGGGGATTAACCCCGTCAAAATCATGATTGAAACCAAGGACGTGCGCGCAGTGCGCGGCGGCACAGGCTATGCCAAATGCGGCGGCAACTATGCCGCAAGCAGCCGCGCCGGAGAGATTGCCGAGAAAAAAGGTTTTTCTCAGGTGCTTTGGCTCGACGGTGTGGAGAGAAAATACGTCGAGGAGGTCGGCGCGATGAACGTCATGTTCAAAATCGACGGTACCGTCGTCACACCGGCGCTGACCGGTTCGATTCTGCCGGGTGTCACACGCAAGTCCTGCATCCAGCTTCTTGGGGATATGGGGATCCCGGTCGAGGAGAGACTGCTCTCCGTCGATGAGCTGATCGACGCGGCGGAGTCCGGAAAGCTCGAGGAGGCATGGGGCTGCGGAACAGCCGCCGTTGTTTCTCCGATTGGGCAGCTTTCTTATGAAGGCGTTTCGCATGTCGTAAACGGCGGCGGAATCGGAAAGACGACGCAGAGCCTCTACGATACCTTGACGGGCATTCAGTGGGGCAGACTGCCGGATCCTTACGGCTGGACGGTCAAGGTCTGACAAAAAATTTGAATAAATTATGAAATAATTGTTGCAAAACATCGAATATCATGCTATAATAACAAAAAATAGAGCATGTTTCACGGATATGAGAAAATTTTTAAGTCGGTACAGAGCTGCCGTCAAGATTTTGATTCCGGTGTTTTGCGATGGTTTTACGGTCAAAATCGGGCTTTCTGTCAAGGCAGAAAGCCCTTTTTTTGCGGGACAAGTCCGGCGAAGGACATTGTTTTATGAAAGGATGAGGCGACATGAATCGAAAAACGCGGCTGATGAATTCGGACGATGTGGAGCGGGCGCTCATGCGCATCTCCCATCAGATCGTGGAAAAGAACCATGGGACGGAGGGACTTTGCCTTATCGGAATCAAGACGCGCGGCGTCCCGCTTGCCTATCGGTTGCAGGAGAATATCCGGAGAATTGAGAATGTCGAGCCGCCGGTCGGAACGCTTGATATCTCGCTTTATCGGGACGACCTTACCGATAAGACACAGGAGCCGACGGTAAGCGAGACGCATGTGCCGTTTCCCGTGACGGGGAAGGTCGTGATTTTGGTGGACGATGTGATCTATACGGCGAGAACGGCGAGATGCGCCTTGGAGGCGATCATGAAGCTCGGCCGTCCGTCGCGCGTGTATCTGGCGGTGCTCATCGACAGAGGACACCGCGAGCTTCCGATCCGTGCGGATTTTGTGGGCAAGAACATTCCGACATCGAAAACGGAGGTCATCGGCGTGCTTGTGCCGCCGTGCGACGGAGAGCTTGCCGTCGATCTTTATGAAACCGGAAATGTTGAATGCGAACGCATTTGATATAAAAAATTTGGAGGAAAAATCAGTATGAAACTTGTCTATGGCGTAAAAGACAGACCGAAGCTCGGGCGCCTGATCGTATTCGCGATTCAGCAGCTGCTGGCGATTATGGCGGCCACCCTTGTCGTTCCGGTCATCACCAACAACACGACCGGCAGTGAAATGAGTCCTGCCGCAGCTCTTCTCGGTGCGGGTGTGGGAACACTCGTATATGTGCTCTTTACCAAAGCGAAAAGCCCCGTGTTTCTCGGCTCATCCTTTGCATTTCTCGGTTCCATGGCGGCCGCATTTGCGGGAGCGTCCACAATGGCGCTCGGCTATCTCGGCCTTATCCTCGGCGCGGTATTCGCAGGACTTGTCTATGTGGTCATTGCCATTATCGTGAAGCTTGTCGGCGTAAAATGGGTTAATAAGCTCATGCCTGCCGTCGTCATCGGACCTACGGTTTCCATTATCGGACTTTCCCTTGCCGGTAACGCGATAAATGACCTTCAAACGGCAAATGCGGGCGGAGATAAGCTGATTGCCGTGCTTTGCGGTCTTGTCACGCTGGCCGTCACGATTCTTTGTTCGGTTTACGGCAAAAAAATGATGAAGCTGATTCCGTTCATCATGGGGATCCTTGCAGGTTATGCGGTCGCTGCGGTCTTCACCGTGATTGGCAACGCTACGGGCAACGACGCGCTCAAAGTCATCGATTTCAGCGTTTTTGAAGGGCTTCTTGTGGACGGAAAGGTTGCGCTTTCCACTTTCCTCGCTGTGCCGAATTTCACATTTGTCGATGCGTTCGGCGCGTTCGGCGAGCTTTCCGGCAGCTATATCGCCTCGATTGCGGTGGCCTATGTTCCGGTGGCGTTCGTCGTGTTCGCGGAGCATATCGCGGATCATAAAAACATTTCCTCCATTATCGAAACGGACCTGCTTGAAGATCCCGGACTTTCCCGCACGCTTCTCGGCGACGGTGTAGGTTCGATTGCCGGCGCTCTGTTCGGCGGCTGTCCGAATACAACATATGGCGAGTCCGTCGGGTGCGTCGCCATTACCGGCAACGCTTCCGTTCTGACCATTATTGCCGCCGCGATCGGCGCGATTATCATCGCTTTCCTGTCTCCGTTTGTCGCGTTTGTCAACTCGATTCCGTCCTGCGTCATGGGCGGCGTCTGCGTTGCGCTTTACGGCTTTATCGCGGTATCCGGCCTTAAAATGATTCAGAAGGTCGATCTTGGCGACAACCGCAATCTGTTTGTCGTTTCCACGATTCTTATTGTGGGTATCGGCGGACTTGCCCTCACTTTCGGGAAAATCACCATCACCAGCATTGCAACCGCGCTGATTCTCGGCATTCTTGTGAATGTCATGTGCGGCGGTGGAAAAAAAGCCGCGGCGAAAACCTCCTCCGATGCGCAAGAGGAGAAATCCGAGACGGTTTCCAAATAAGACGGTGTGAAAAAGGCTTTTTCCGACTGAGAGTAAAATACCGTTCGGCAAAACAAAAAACAGGATTTGAAAGGTTCAAATCCTGTTTTTTATGGATGGATTCCATGATGTGCCAAGCCTTGAATGGCTACCGCTTTTTTCTGAACAGCGGCTTATCCTGCGCTGCAAGCCATGCGCCGAGCATCATCAAAGCGAGGGCGATAAAATACGTGTAAGCGGGAATTTCACGGAAAATCGCAAGGGACAGCATCGTGCCGATAAAGGGCGCGACGGCATAATACGCGCTTGTTCTCGCCGCTCCGAGAATCCTTTGGGCATGCACATAGGTGAAGATGCTGAGTCCGTAGGCGACAAGTCCCACGCCGAGAACCGCAAAAACGCTCCACAGTACGGTGACGCGTTCTCCGATGCAAAGGCCGATGACGACGGAGCCGAGTCCGGAAAAAATCCCCTTTAAGAGAACAATCTGCATGGGGTCCTTGGAGGAGATTTTCCGGGTGCAGTTGTTTTCAAAGCCCCAGCAGATGCAGGCAAGAAGAATGAAAAGCGAGCCGAAGGAAAACCGCAGGCTTGATATGTCCTCAAAGGACAGGAGCGCACAGGAAAGCGTGATGAGCGCGATGCCTGCCCACAGACGCGGACTGATCGTTTCCTTGAATACGGCGAGCGCGACCACGGCGGTTGCCACGATCTCGAAATTGTTCAGCAGGGAAGCATTCGCGGCCGTTGTCGATTTTAAACCGTATAAAAGACAGATGGGAGCGGCGATGTCGAGCAAAATCATGGCGACCGTATAGGGCAGCTCTTTTTTTGTCAGCCGTTCGTCGGATTTTTTCGGCATCCATAATTTTCGGAGCAAAATCATGACGGCCATGCCAAGCCCGGCGCCGAGATAGAGAAAACCCGCCATAAGCGTGGAGGGCATATAATCCAGCAGTATTTTTGACAGCGGTGAGCTGACCGCATAAAGCGCCGCCGCCAGAACTGCCAGCATGATTCCTTTTGTATTGGCTTTTTTCATACCAGCTTATCGATCGCCTCCAAAAGCTGACGAACGGTTTCGTCGTCGTTTTCATGGACGGCATCGACGATGCAGTGGCCGATATGCTCCTTTAAAATCACTTTGCTGACGCCTGTGATTTCCGATTTGACGGCGGAGAGCTGAATGAGGACCTCGCTGCAATCCCGCCCTTCCTCAATCATTCTTTTTACGGCGGTCATGTGTCCGATCGCGCGTGACATGCGGTTCAGGACAGCCTGCGTATTTTCATGTGTATGCATAATACCTCCATATCCCCCCATGGGGGATATGGCCATGATACACCAAAGCCATATATTTGTCAACCGGAATCGAGAATAAATTTGTTTTTTCAAGAAGAAAGGCGCGGTTTTTAGCCGCGCCTTTATGAATTTTTATGGGAAGTGAGGAAAAACTCCGCGACATTTTGAAGCGGCTTATCCGTCCGTGCTTCACCCTGTCCGGCCTTTGCTTGCGCGGGGATGGATTATCCTTTCATATGCATGTATTTTTGGCGTGTCGCTTCGCCGCCGCGCATATGGCGTTCCTGTTTGTTTTGTTCCAGCACGCGGCCGACCTCGCGGTACAGCCACGGATTGATGGTTTTTAATCTGTCTGTGACGTCTTTATGTACGGTTGATTTGCTGATTCCGAATTTTGCGGCCGCTTTGCGGACGGTATATTTGTTTTCAACGATATATTCTCCGAGCTTTATCGCTCTTTCCTCAACGATTCCTTTCAAGTCAAGCCTCCCCTTTTCCAATATATCAGTACATATATATGGAACGGTTTGGACAAATATTCCGATATTTTTTCCTTTTTGCTTCTACCATTGACTTAATAGAAATAACATGATATAATTTATACATAAAAGAAAGTCATGTATTGGATAAAACGCTATATTTTGCAAAAATATCTGTTAAAATTATGATTTACCAAAAGTCAATAATGGAAAAGTATAAGGCGAGGTGGTGCGGATGCTGATAGGGCTGCTCGCCGCCTGCTGCTGTGAAGCGGACAGGCAGAAAATCGAATATATTTATCTGCATTATGAAAAGATCATATTTTATGTGATCAACCGGATAATCAACGATCAAAAGACTTCGGAGGACCTGACGCATGATCTTTTTGTGAGACTGATTGAAATGGCCGATCGCATCGATCTTGCGGATTTGAAAAAGCTGAGGTCCCTGCTGGTGATTTTGGCGAAGCATACGGCGATCGATTATGAAAGGAAGCAAAAGAATTCCGTGACGGACGAGAACATCTCGGAAAATCTTTGCGGCAGCTTGGCGGAAGATGGCCGAACGCCTGACGAAGCTTTGCTGGACCATGAGGCGTATGAAAGACTTCTTGCTTCGATCGACAAGCTCGGCGACGCCTATACGCCGATTTTTCAGTTAAAATATCTTCATGGGTACAGCAATCCGGAGATTGCCAAGCTTTTGAATATCCCGTCGGCGCGGCTTGTCAGCCACAGATTAGGAAATGGAAAAATGATTCTTATGAAAATGATAGGAGGTGACCGATACTTTGAAAACAAATCACGATGACGAGAAGCGTTTTGAGGAGCTTTTGAAAAAAGCATTGGAGGAAAAACACGCCGAGGAGCTTGACCTGGTCCCTTCCTCCGAGGAGCTGGATAAGAAAATCGTGTTTTCAAAACGGCATCAGCGGCGGATGAAAAAATTGCTGGCCTCCGGCGGGGCGTCCTCCGATGAGGGCGGCCGCGGAATGAGCATGGCTCTGCTTTTCCGGATCTTGATCACAGCAGTCCTTTTGGTCGGTCTGTTGGTTTTCGGTATGGCCGTCTATTCCCGGAATAATCCCGCAGCCGGATTTCTGCCGGCTATCAAGGATATGTTTGGCATCTCGGGAAAAGGTCCTATCAAGAATGGGGACCGTGAGCTTGAATTTACGGAAAACATGAGATCTTTCGGCAGTGTGGAAGAATTGAATCAGGTTTTGCCGTTTTCCATCCTGTATCCTCGAACACAGGGAACACAATTTTCGATTACGGCTGTCAGATATGCCGAATTTCCCGACAGAAAGCTTGTGATGCTCTCTTTAAACGGCGGCTGCGGCATTAGTATTTACGCGGAGGATGCGAGATATTCGATCGAAAGCTTTTCCGAGGAGGACTGCCGGCAGATCGGCGGAAAGAACTGCTGGCTTATGGAGGTGAGCAACGGTATTCAGGCGGTGATGATGGAGGACGACCTATATTATGTGATTTCCGCACCGGATTTGGTATGGCTGGAATCGTTGATTTCTATCATGAAGTGAGTTTCCGCATCCGTAAATTTGAATATATATCATACAAAATTCGCCGATTCTGCGAAAAAAAGCAGAAATCGGCGAATTTTTTTTCGATTTTTTGGGGATTTGGGGGTCGATTTTACGTATATATTATTGTAAAGATTTTTTATGAAAAAACAAACCGCTTGAAAGCGGTTTGTAAAACGTCCGTCGACGGGTTGGCGATGCCAACGGGGAGCTCCCCAATCTAACTCGGAAAATAATATTGATATGTTAGTAAGACTATTCTTATTATAAAACAAAAATTCAAAGGTGTCAACAGGAAAATGAAAAAAATGTCGAATTATGAAATCGGACTTGCGGTTGGGCGGGATGCGGTCGGATATGCCGTTATCGAAAAAAGAGGAAAGTTGGCGCGCTTCAAAGGAAAAAGCATGTGGGGGATCTCGCACACGGGGATTGCGGAACAGATGCTTTTCTATCAGTCTCCAACCTTGGATGATAGCATCGAAACCCTCCGGGAACTGTTTTCCGATAGATTGGCTGTCTTGGATTCCGACTTTTTGTTTCGTGTCCGCAGCGGAGCTGCGGCAGAGGACGAATTTGACGGGATTCCCTCCCTGATGGGACAGGCATTCGATAAAAAGACGTATTTGAAATCATGTCCGACGGTTTATCATTTGAGAAAACAGCTTTTGACCAGCCAAAAGAGGGCGGATTTACGCCTTGTCTATCTTGCGCTGCATCATATCTTAAAGCACGGAGGATGTCCGGACGACGGCTTGGCACTTTATCATAAGCATAAAACGGATTTGAGACTTCTCAAACGTCTTTACCGAAAATATGCGCCGATTCGGTATTGTCCGATGTTTCGAGCAGATGCTTCCGAGCTTAAAAATTATGTTAGCTACATACACCGGCCTCCGTTATGCACGAAAACGGAACTTTACCGGACGATTTTCACCGAACTTGAACCATATGCGGATGATGCGGAGGTTTCTCTCTGCTTTTCCGAGCTGAGAAAGGGGACGTTTTTGCCGCGGGCGCAGGATGCTGCTCCATATCGGCCGGCCGATGTCGAAGAGGCCGCTCACATTTTGAAATGTCAATCCGTATATTATCCGTTTCTTTCCGAATATGAAGCGCCGATTGCCGCCCTGATTCGGAAGCGGCGCTCAGAATGGGTTTCTGCTTATATGACAGCGAGCGCTTCCCATGCCGCTCGAATTGTGAAAGAAATCGTAAAGCTCCGACAGATGAAGCCGGACGGCGTCTTTTTTACATATGTCGGAGAGGATAGCGGTGCTGACGTATGTAAAGGCAACGTGCCGCGTGTGCTTGAAAGCATTTGCGGGTGTACCGCCGATTATCTGCCGTTCGATGTGCTTATGAAAGTCAAACGGAGCTGCGCGCTGTATGACAGCCACGGTGTGAACGATTATTTTTATGCACAGGACGCTTTGCTTGCGGCTGTCATCGGCGGCAAGCTCTGTCCTTGTGACAGCTCTTCCGGCGATTTGCTCGTAAAGCGCCGGAATATGGACGGCGAAAATTCGTCGGTTCCTTGCCAAGAAAGTGCAAATGGACTTCCTTGCTATGTCCGGCATGCTTTCGGCTTCTGCCACTTCTTTGAATCCGGCATTCCCACGGAAATTTTTGATTTGTGTGACGGAAATTGGCCGGAAACGATAAAATCCGAGTACGTATGGAATGAAAATCGGCCGTTGGGCTGCCGCATCCTGTATGACGGCAGGGAATACGGGATTTCTCCGTCGGGAGAGCTTTTTTCGGTCGCGCAGTTGATTTTGTCGCAAAGCTCCTTAGGCGTACTGCTCAAACTGAAAAATGATGATAAGGGAACTGCTGTATGTGAGGAAGACTATCGAACGCTCTATGATGAATTGTCGGACAAGGCGGAGAGATTTCATTCTTTTGGCAGGCTCGGGTGCTTTCGGCGCATTTGCCAGGAGGACTTCCTCTTGCTTGCTCCTGCGGATAGAAAGAAATTTCTTTTCGATTGGACCGAAGAAATGCGTGCGGGACATCTTTTGGGAATTTCTGTGGAGGAGCTTGACCGGGATAGGATCGAAATCCTCGATCGTTCGGTCACAGGACTGTTTGAGAAAAAACGGAAGCTTTGAGCGATATCGATGAACAAACAGGAAAGGCGATGGCGTCTTTCCTGTTTGTTTATTTGGCTTGAAAAATATTTCCACGGAAAATCGTCGGGAAAATATTTTCCGCAATCTGTATAAATCGCCGGAAAATGCGGAAAATATCATTGTAAATATTTCAAATATTTGACTCGGTTCAGACCGATGATTTTGATTATACGGAGGATTATATAGAATGAAAGCCACAGGAATTGTTAGAAGAATCGACGATCTCGGCAGAGTCGTGATCCCGAAAGAAATACGCCGCACGATGCGTATCCGTGAAGGGGATCCGCTGGAAATTTATACGGACAGGGAAGGCGAGGTTATTTTCAAGAAATATTCTCCGATCGGGGAGCTTATGGACTTTGCCGCCGGATATGCCGAGACGCTTTATAAAACCTGCAACATTCCGGTTGCTGTCTGTGATAAAGACTGCATCATCGCTTGTGCGGGAATTTCCAAGAAAGAATTTTTGGAGAAGAAAAATTCCGCGGAGCTGGAAAACATCATCGAGGGCAGGAACCTTTATACTGCTTCCGCATCCGACGATAAGATATTTTTGACAGATGATACGAAAACTTGTTATGTTTCCTGCGCGATGCCGATTTTCGCCGAGGGCGACGTGATCGGCTGTGTAGTTTCCGTCGGAAGTACGGACGGAAAATTTGAAACGCTCGGCACCGAAACCGAGACGAAGCTGATCCAAACCGCCGCCGGTTTTCTCGGACGTCAGCTTGAATCGTAAAAGCAGCAAGAATCCCCGTGATGCCGCTCACGGGGATTTTGTGTTTTTCTCCTTTGGAAAGGAGAGAACGCATGCTTTTCTTTGCAGAAAGAAAAGCATCAAAAGAACTGCAAGCCTTCGGCTTGATCATTGGTGCGGCCGGCAACGATTCGATGGCGGCTATGAAAGACGGCATCCACGCTCGCAAAGCTTGCGTGATCCGTCAACCGCCGCCATTTTCGTGGGTATCTTGCCGGAAGGCGCTCACACGGCGCGCGCCTTGCGCCTGCGGGCGCAGGCTTCCCGGCCGCAGTTGCTTTCCGCACGGCGTTGCCCTGCAATGCGGAGCATTGCATTGTGATACGATTGATTTTTGCACTATGCTCTAAAAGGGTATAGATTGCTTCCCAGTTCATACTCGGAGAGCGCACGTAGGTGCGCTCTCCGTCTGTTGGGAGCCGTGGGTATGTGCTCCCCAGTAGATGGATAAGAGTCCGAGACAGCGTCTCGGTGAGTCTTTTGGTGCTTTTCTCCT
>ERZ1673741.232-NODE-232-length-73049-cov-12.760830_pt1 | contig 73049 bp, 69 predicted proteins | sample MGYA00580209_ERZ1673741 | MGnify/ENA primary metagenome ERZ1673741 (study PRJEB41218, sample SAMN15661754) | gut metagenome | host: Homo sapiens | place: Canada: London | collected 2015-08-20/2019-03-30 | study: EMG produced TPA metagenomics assembly of... | reverse complement strand
AAACGTGTCCTTTTCTTGTACGGACAAGAAAAGAACGAAAAGAAACCGCAAGCCTTTGGCTTGACCGTTTGTGCGGCCGGCAGCGGTTCGGTGGCGGCTATAAAAGACGGCGTCCACGCTCGCGGGGCTTCGCGTGATCCGTCAACCGCCGCCCCTATTTTGAATATCGTACCGGAAGGCGCTCACACAGCGCGCGCCTTGCGCCCGCAGGCGCGGGTTTCTCAGTGGCACAAAACTTTCTGCACGGCGAGTGGTGGCCTGTGCGAGCTTTGCGAGCACTGCAACACCTTCGAGCCGTGGGTATGTGCTTCCCAGCAGAAGAATGAGAGCCCGAGACAGCGTCTCGGCGACTCTTTTCGTCGTTTTCTCGTCGGTGAGAAAACGACATATCCTTCTCCTTGATAAAGGAGAAAACACACAAATTTCACAGGAGCAATTCATGTCTCAGACAAAGCAAACAGAAAAAACCAACGTCATGCGGATATTGGACGCCGCGGGAGTCGCGTATCGAAGCCACTGCTATGCATCAAGCGGCGCAGTATCCGCCGTAGACCTTGCGTCAGCACTTTCCGCCGATCCCGCCCGCGTTTTCAAAACGCTTGTGACCGTCGGAAAAACGGGAAACCATTATGTGTTTATGATTCCTGCGGCGGAAGAGCTGAATCTCAAAAAGGCCGCCGCGGCAGTCGGCGAAAAAGCGATCGAAATGATCAAACAAAAGGAGCTTCTGCCGCTGACAGGCTACATTCACGGCGGCTGTTCGCCCATCGGCATGAAAAAGCCGTTTCGCACAACGATCCACCGCACGGCGGCGGATTTTGAAACGATCCTTTTCAGCGCGGGAAAAATCGGCTATCAAGTAGAAATGCCGCTCGCGTCGCTGCAAAAAATCATAAACGTACAAACGGCGGATTTAATTATATAAGTTAAGCACAAAATAATTCCTGCGCAAACACAGCATAATTGCATGTTTCAGTTAGGAGCGCCGGAAAGGAATTCTTATGCAAATCAAAAAAATAATAGCGGCTTTTACGCTGCTCGCTCTGCTTTTTACGGTATCCTGTGGAAAAACGCCGCAGGATGCTCCTACAACGTCCTCCGGCACGACAGAGCCGGAGACGACTGCCGCCCTTTCGCCGACAGAACAAATACTGGCGGGGATGACAACAGAACAAAAGATCGCTCAGCTTTTGGTAGCGGGACTTGCCGGTACCGAGGCAGGTGCGGACGGCACATCGGCAGTCGCGGATTACCAGGTGGGAGGCATCATTCTGTTCGGCAGAAACGTGTCGGACAGCTGCCAGCTGACAGCACTCACCAATCAATTAAAAGCCCTGAATGGTGACTATATCCCGCTCTTTCTATGCGTGGACGAGGAAGGCGGCAGAGTTTCACGCATGCCGCCCGAAATCACCGATATTCCCTGCGCATATACCTATGGGAACCTATCAAAGCCCAATCTCTTGACACATCTTGGCAGCACTCTCGGCGCCGAATGTGCCGCATTCGGTCTCAATCTTGATTTCGCGCCCGTCATGGATGTTTTTTCAAATCCGGATAATACCGTCATCGGTGACCGTTCTTACAGCAGTGTTCCGGATACAGCCGCATGGGCGGCGGCACTCGTCGCCGGCGGACTTCGGGATACCGGCATTATCGCCGCGGGGAAGCATTTTCCCGGACACGGCGACACCGTGACCGATTCCCATACGGAGCTGCCCGTCATCGACAAAACACGCGAAGAATGGAACCAAACCGATGCGGTTCCTTTCCGGGAAGCAGTTCGTTCCGGCATTCCTGTCATCATGACAGGACATATTCTAATGTCAAGTTTAGACTCGGAGAATCCTGCTACCCTTTCCCACACCATCGTCACGGAAATTTTACGGGAGGAGATGGGATTCGACGGAGTGATCTGCACCGACGACCTTACCATGGGTGCGATTTCCAAAACCTATGGTATCGGAGAAGCGGCAGTACGCGCCGTCGCGGCGGGCTGTGATCTGCTGCTTATTTGCCATGAGTCGGAGAATCTGAAAGCAGCCTATGATGCCCTCTGCGCCGCCGTGGAAAGCGGCAGAATTTCGGAGGAACGCCTGAATGAAAGTGTATCGCGGATTCTATCCTTAAAAATAGAATATAAGCTGACAAACGATCCGATCGCCATCCCTGATGTGGATGCGCTTAACCGTCAGATTAAAGAAATTTTGCCGTAAAATCTTCAATTTGCAGGAAAACACATACCCGAAAATTTTTCATACAGAAAGCCCCGTCGAAGGACGGGGCTTTCTGTCTTATATGCTTCTATAAACTGCCGCAAAATCAGACCGAATTACACCGGGTCTTGCCGTACCGGCGCACTCCTGCATTCAATTCAAATTTCGGTGGGCTGCTTGTCCTCGCGTCGCAGCTTGCAGTCATCCACCATTTTCTCATAAAACGCAATGAGCCTTTGATTGGTGGTTTCCCGGCAGCGAACGACCTCCGCCACAGCTTTGGCGAGTTCATCCGCCGAACCGCCTTTTTCCAAAGTCGGCTCGTTGTCCACTGTGGAGATGGTATCCAATGCTTTCATGATAACGGACACGTCGTTTGCGATCCTTTCAATCTGTTCCAGCGCATATTCCAAAGAGTATTTCGCAGTCAACGCCGTTTCCTCTGACGTAAAATTGTTTTCTTTTCTGTTTTCTGTATTTGTCATTTTCATATCCTCCGAAATTATGTTTTGTTTGTTCGGCGGACACGCAAGACAGATCGTGTTTTCATCGATAAAGCGCGCCCTGCCGTTTTTGACGAGTCCTCTTGCCCGTCTCTCCCAGGTCGCTTCATACCGGATGCCGGCTTCATCGACAACTTGTACCGTTTTTTGCAATGGGTGTCTCCCCCTTTATTCGATTTTTTTGCCGGCCATGGTATGCCGGACCGTGTTTGCCGTTTTTTGTGATGGGTGCCGTCCCCGCGCGAAGAATCGGATAGAACCTCCGCATTGTCATCATAACACAAAAAAACTTATTTGTAAAGTTTTTTGTCAATTTTTAATACCCGCGAGAACGGAGTTTCTTTTCCTTTATCCAAAAAAATGACGTTTTCCCCGCAAAGCGGTTGACAAGCCTGTTTAAAATGGGCTATAATATATAATAATATTATAATTATACTCTTATGGAAAGGCAGCCACCCATGATTAAAAGCATGACGGCATACGGCAGGTCGAAAAAAGAGGTCGGCGGACGCGACATTCTTGTGGAAATCAAATCCGTCAATAACCGGTACCTCGACTGCACCGTGAAATTGCCGAGACTGTTCGGCTTTTTAGAAGAAAAAATCAAATCCTATCTTTCATTGAGGGGCATTTCCCGCGGAAAAATAGAAATTTTCGTATCCATCGATATTTTGGAGGAAACCGGCATATCCGTCGAGCTGGATACCGCATATGCTTCAAGCTATATCGCGGCGCTGCGCCGTCTTGCGGCGGAGTTCGGACTTCCGGAGAACATCACGACCACATCCGTCGCCGCAAACCGCGATATTTTCGCCATCAAACGGGCGGACGACGATATGGACCGCGAATGGCAGAATCTGCTCCCCGTGCTGGAAGAGGCGACCGACGCTTTTATCGCCTCCCGCGAGCGGGAAGGCGCCAACATGAAAGCGGACATTCTCACAAAACGCCGCCGCATTGAGGAGCTGACCGCAAAAGTCGCGCCTTTATCCGAGGCCGACGTCAAAAATCAGTACGCCAAGCTGGAGACCCGCATTAAGCAGCTGCTCGGCGACGTCTCGGTGGACGAAAGCCGGCTGATTACGGAATGTGCTCTCTTTGCCGACAAAATCGCCATCGATGAAGAGCTGGTGCGGCTCGCTTCCCATTTCGAGGCTTTCGACGCCATCATCGAGGCGAACGAGCCCGTCGGGCGCAAGCTCGACTTCCTGCTTCAAGAAATCAACCGGGAAACCAACACAATCGGCTCCAAGGCCTGCAACGTGGAAATCGCAAAAATCATTGTGGAAATCAAGAGCGAGCTGGAAAAAATCCGCGAGCAAATTCAGAATATCGAGTAATTCCGCGGAAGAGAGGATTCTTTTTATATGAAATTCATAAGCATCGGAAATGGAAATATGGTGGCTGCGCATCGCGTGATTTCGGTCGTAGGCCCGGATTCCGCCCCGATCAAGCGTCTCATTCAGGACGCGCGCGACGCGGGACGCGTGATCGACGTTTCCTGCGGACGGCGCACAAGATCCGTCATTTTCACGGACAGCGACCACATCATCCTGTCCGCAATCAAGCCGGAAACCATCTCCACCCGTCTGAACGGTCAGGCGGAACAGGAGGATGAGGAAGAAAGCGACGACGAGAGCTGACGGAAAGGAACACGACAATGAAAAAAAGAGGTCTGCTTTTTATCATATCCGGTCCCGCCGGAAGCGGCAAGGGCACGATTGTCAAGCGGGTGCGCGAGCTTGCCGAATTTGATTTTTCCGTTTCCGCAACCACAAGGGCGCCCCGTCCGGGAGAGACCGAGGGCGTGCATTATTTCTTCACCGACAAAGAGGAATTCAAACGGAAAATCGCGGCAGGCGAAATGCTCGAACACGCGGAATACGTGGGAAATTACTACGGAACGCCGAAAAAACCTGTCGACGACGCGCTTTCCGCCGGAAAAAACATCATTCTCGATATCGACGTACAGGGCGCGCTTCAAGTCAAAACAAAAATGCCGGAGGCCGTGATGATTTTCGTGCTTCCGCCCGATTTCGAGACGCTGATGCGCCGCATTCGCGGCCGCGGAACGGAATCGGAGGAAATCATCGCCAAGAGAATGGAAAAAGCGCGATTTGAGCTTCAATGCTTCGACCGATACGATTATGCGGTCGTCAACCGCGATAACGGCGTGGAAGAAGCCGCAGGCGACGTTCTTTCCATTTTGAAAGCGGAAACGCTCAAAACCTTCCGCAACACCGATATCAAAGACAATTTCTTTCAATAAATCAACGCCATAAGGCCAAAGGGAGAAACTTATGATTACACCGTCCATCGAACAGCTCACAAAAGGAAAATTCAATCGCTACTCGCTCGTCATCGCAACCGCAAAATGCGCAAGAATGATTACGGATGAATATGTCGTGCAAAGAGAAAAAGCGGAAAAAATGATTGCGGACAAAAAGACCGACAAGAGCATCGCCTCGCTGATTGCAAGCGATATCCGCGACAACAAAGCGGTGGAAAACGCCGTGCAAAAGCTATATCACGGGGAATATCGGGTCATTCTGCCGGAAGAAAAGCAGAGCGAGAACGGACAACCGGAATAATGGAAGCGTATGTCAGGACGCTCGGCGTTCGTCTGCTCGACGTACCCTATCATCTCGATATCGAATACACCTATTATGTTCCGGAAAACATCACCGCCGAATTCACCGTCGGTGAATTTGTTTTGGTTCCGTTCGGCGGTGCGAACAAAAAGCACTGCTCGCTCGTCACGAGCATCGGAGAAACGGAGGATTTCAGCCGGCTCAAGCCTGTGCTCTCCCCCATTAACGAACAGCTCGCGTTAAATGAAGAAATGATGGCGCTCGTCCGTTTTTTATGCGACCGGACGCTCTGCACCGTCGGCGACGCCGTGCGCCGCCTGATTCCGGCCGGCGCGTTTGAACGCGCCGACGAATACTATTTCGCCGCCTCGAAGACAGAAGAATTTTCCCTCAATGCGAAAGCGGCGGCGATTCACGCTTTCATCGCGCAGCATGCGCCGACCTCGGCAGCGCGGCTTGAAAAGGAATTCGGCGAAGATGTCCGCCCCGCCCTCAAAACGCTGCTGTCCGAGGGCTATGTCACCGCGGACACACGCATCAAGGAAGCGCGCGGCGCCACGGAAGAGATCGCAGCGCCCAAAGAGGGCGCGGATCCCGCGTCGCTGACAAAGCCCCGCACACCGGAGGCCTACCGCCGCCTTTACGCGGAAATTTCGGAGAACGGAAGCATCCCGACAAAGGCGCTGATCGAAGCGGGCTACAAGCCGGCGCACATCAAGGCGCTCGAAAAAAGAGGGCTTATCACGCTTACGAAAACCGAAGTTCTGCGCAATCATTATAAGGATATTCCGGCCGACACCGAAGAAATCACGCTGTCCGACGAGCAGCAGGAAGCGTTTCAGACGCTCGCTTCCCTCATGGACGAAAAAAAGCCGCACGCCGCCCTGCTCTACGGCGTCACGGGAAGCGGCAAGACCAGCGTCATTCTCTCCCTCTGTGAAAAAGCGGTTTCGGACGGCAAATCCGTCATCGTGCTGGTTCCGGAAATCGCACTGACAAGACAGACCGTAGCGGTGTTCGTTTCCCGCTTCGGGGAGCGCGCCGCCGTAATTCACTCGGGGCTTTCCGACGGCGAACGCTTCGACGCCTACAAAAGAATCCGGCGCGGCGATATTTCCGTCGTGCTCGGAACGCGCTCCGCCATTTTTGCGCCGCTTGGCAATATCGGTCTTATCGTCATCGATGAGGAGCAGGAATATACCTACAAATCCGACATGTCGCCGAAATATCATGCGCGCGATGTGGCAAAGCACAGAGCCGCCGCGCACGGCGCGCTGCTTCTCATGGCATCCGCCACGCCCTCCGTGGAAAGCTTCCATGAGGCGGAAACCGGCAAATACACGCTTGTGAAGCTGACCCGGCGATACTGCGGCGATGCGCTTCCGGCCGTCAAAATCGCCGATATGCGCCTTGCCTCACATGGCGAGGACACCGAAGGCTATATCGGCTCCACGCTGCGCGAGCTGCTTTGCGAAACCTATGAAAACGGTATGCAGTCCATGCTGTTTCTAAACCGCCGCGGATACAACAGCCTGCTCTCCTGCCGCGCCTGCGGAGAAACGCTGCTCTGTCCGAACTGCTCCGTTTCCCTGACGCATCACAAAACAAAGCGCGGTTCCAAGCTCGTCTGCCACTATTGCGGATACAGCATACCGGCGCCGCATTTCTGCCCGAAATGCGGAAGCGAGCACCTCGCGTTTGCCGGCTTCGGCACACAGCTCATCGAAGAGGAAATCGCGGCGTTCCTTCCGGACGCAAGAGTGCTGCGCATGGACGCGGATACCACCAAGGAACGCTTCTCGCAGGATGAAATCACGGCCGCATTCGGACGCGGAGACGCGGATATTCTCGTCGGCACGCAAATGATCGCCAAGGGACACAATTTTCCGAAGCTCGCCCTTGTCGGCGTCGTCGCGGCGGACAATTCGCTGTTTCTCGACGATTTTCGCGCGAACGAGCGCACCTTTTCTCTCATCACACAGGTTATCGGCCGCGCCGGCCGCACCGGAGGCGGCGGCACCGCCGTCATACAGACCTTCAATCCCGACAATGAAACCATTCGGCTTTCGGCGGCTCAGGATTACGACGCATTTTATCGGAACGAAATCGCCGTGCGCCGCGCGCTCGTGTTTCCGCCGTTCTGCGATATTGCCGTTTTCTCTTTCTCCGCGGAGGAAGAAACCGAACTTCGGATATTCGCTGCGGATTTCGCAGGGCAGCTGAGAGAAATGCAAAAAAAAGGAACCGACGAGGTAAAGCTGCTCATCTTTGGACCGTTTGAAGCACCCGTATTCAAAGTAAAAAACAAATACCGAATGAGAATCGTCATCAAATTCAAAAACAACAAGTATGCGCGCGCGCTCTTCTCCGAAATGCTCAAAGCATACGGCAAAAAAGCACAGGGAAAAATCACACTCGCGATCGACATCAACCCCACCAGTACATAACCCGGCACGCCGCAAAAGGAAAGGATAATTTCATGGCCCAACTGAAAATACTCACGGAAAAGGAGCCCGCTCTGCGCAAAAAAAGCAGACCGGTCACGGAAATTTCTCCGAGAATCAAAACCCTGCTCGACGATATGCTCGAAACGATGCGCCAGGCGGACGGCTGCGGTCTTGCCGCACCGCAGGTCGGCGTTCTCAGGCGGATTGTCGTCATCGAGGTCACGCCGGGCGAGGTCTTGGAGCTTATCAATCCGGAAATCATCGCGCAAAGCGGCGAGATGACGGGACCCGAGGGCTGCCTTTCCGTCCCCGGTAAGCAAGGCATTGTCAAACGTCCCTCCTATGTGCGCGTGAGAGCGCTTGACCGAAACGGCGTCATGCAGACCTATGAGGGCACGGAGCTGCTCGCACGATGCTTTTGCCATGAAATCGACCATCTTGACGGCATTCTTTACACCGATAAAGCGGAAAAAATCCTCTATCCCGACGAGGATGGAGACTATGACGAGGACGAGGAAGCATGAGAATCCTTTTTATGGGCACACCGGAGTTCGCAGCGGCGGCACTTGACGCCATCGCGAAAGCCTATCCGAACGAAGTCGTCGGCGCCGTGACAAGGCAGGACACGCCGAAAAACCGCGGACACGCCATGACGCCGCCGCCGGTCAAAATTTTAGCACAGTCCTTGGGGATTCCTGTTTATCAGCCGGTCAATCTGAAAGCGGAAAATTTCCGTGAAACGCTCGATAGCTGCGCACCCGATATCATCATCGTCGCCGCTTACGGGCGGATTTTGCCCGCATATGTGCTGGACGCACCCCGCTTCGGCTGTATCAACATCCACGCATCCCTGCTTCCGAAATACCGCGGCGCGGCGCCCATTCAGCGCGCGATTCTCGCGGGCGAGAAGGAAGCAGGCGTCACCATTATGAAAATGGCGGAGGGAATCGACACGGGGGACATGTATAAAAAAGCATCCTTTCCCCTTTCCGGAACGGAAAATTACGGAGAAATCCACGACAGGCTTGCCGCACTCGGCGCCGAACTCATCACCGACGTGATGGAGCAAATTTTCCGCGGTGTGGCTCATGCCGAAAAACAGGACGATGCGCTTGCGACTTATGCCGCGAAAATCGAAAAAGAGGACCGACTTCTCTCTTTTGACGCGCCGGCGGAGGAAATTATCAACAAAATCCGCGCGTTCTCTCCTGCCCCCGGCGCGGAAGCGGCGCTTCCCTCGGGCAAAGTCAAAATCACGGCGGCAAAATGCGCGGGCGACGCGCCGGACGGGGCGCCCGGCACGGTATCCGTGCTTTCCGCCAAAGGAGACGGAACGCTCGCCGTCAACTGCAAAGACGGCAAAATCCTCATCGAGCGCCTGATTCCGGAGGGCAAAAAGGAAATGACGGCAGGCGATTTTATCCGCGGCCGCAGAATCACACCGGAGGATAAATTCCTTTAATCGGAAATTACAAAACGCCGCAGCCAAAAAGAGCGCGGACGGAATACGGAGACACCCATGAACGCAAGAGAAGCCGCCTTTTTGTCGCTTTTAAAATATGAAAATCACGGCGTTTACTCCAATATCGAGCTTTCCTATTCGATCGAGCGCAATCATTTGGAGGGCGCCGAAAAAGCGCTCTATACTGCGCTGTTTTACGGTGTAATCGAACGAAAGCTCACACTCGACTACTATATCGCGGCACTCTCGGACAGACCGGAGCGAGAGATCGACATCAATATCCGCGTGATTCTTCGCATCGGGCTTTATCAGCTCCTTTATATGAACAAAATTCCGGAATCCGCCGCCGTCAACGAAAGCGTAAAGCTCGCCGGCAGATTTTATGCCAAAAAGAACAGCGAAAGCTTCATCAACGCGGTGCTTCGCAGCTTTCTCAGGCGGAAGCATGAGCTTTCCTTTCCCGATAGGACGAAAGACCCCATCAAAGCGCTTTCCGTTCTCTACTCCGTTCCGGAATGGATCTGCCGGCTTTGGCGCGATACCTACGGAACGGAAACGGCGGAGAAGATATTGAATACACTGAATGTCCCGCCCGCGATGACGCTCACGGTCAATCCCTTAAAAAATACGCCGTCCGAATTTTTATCTTTCCTTGCAGCCTCCGGAATCGATGCCGTACAAAGCGAGCTTTCCCCGAGCAGCGTCCGGCTCGCCGGCGCGCTTCCGTTGAACAGGCTCTCTCCGTTTGAGGGCAGATATTTCGTTCAGGACGAGGCCTCCGCGCTGTGCGTTCTCGCGATGGGTGCACAGCCGGGGGAAACCGTGCTCGACGCCTGCGCCTGTCCCGGTGGGAAAAGCTTCGGCATGGCGATGGCCATGCAAAATACCGGTCGAATCTGTTCCTTCGATTTGCACAAAAATAAGCTCTCCTTAATCGAAAAGGGAGCCGCCTCGCTCGGAATCTCCATCATAGAAACGGGCGTGCAGAATGCGGCCGCTTTTCGAGAGGACATGCCTCGCTTTGACCGGGTCCTCTGCGATGTTCCCTGCTCCGGACTCGGCGTCCTCGCCAAAAAGCCCGATATCCGCTATAAATCGGAGGACGACGTGCAAAAGCTGCCGGAGCTGCAATACCGGATTCTCAAAACCGGCGCGGAATATCTGAAAACCGGCGGCACCCTCGTTTATTCCACCTGCACCCTGAATCCCGCCGAAAACCATGATGTCGTCAACCGCTTTTTGGACGGGCATCCGGACTTTTCGCTTTGTCCGTTCGAGGCGGGCGCGCTTCATTCGGACGGCATGCTGGAAATTCTGCCGCACGAATACGGAACGGACGGCTTTTTTATCGCAAAGCTTGCAAAGAAAGACTAAACAAAATCTGCGCCGCAAATGCGGCATGAGGAATCAAACATGGACAAGGCAGACATATTAAGCATGACAAAAGCCGAGCTCTGCGATTTCATTCTGACGCTCGGAGAACCGAAATTCCGCGCGTCTCAAATCATGGAATGGCTGATACGCGGCATGGACTTCTCCGATATGAAAAACCTGCCGAAAGCACTGCGGGAGAAGTTAGATCAGACCGCCTTTATCGCCGGTGCGGCCGTCTCCCGCAAGCTCGTTTCCGCCGATGGGACCATCAAATATCTATTCGAGCTATACGACGGGGAAAAAATCGAATCCGTCTTTATGCGGTATAAGCACGGCAACACGCTCTGCATTTCCACGGAGGCCGGCTGTCCGATGGGCTGCGCCTTCTGCGCCTCCACCCTGCGGGGACTTTCCAGACGGCTTCTTCCCTCCGAAATGCTCGCACAAATCATAGCGGCCGAAAAAGATACCGGAGAGAGGATTTCCGGCGTCGTGCTCATGGGAATCGGCGAGCCGCTCGACAATTATGACAACGTGATAAAATTCCTGCGGCTTGTAGGTTCTCCCGACGGACTTAATATCGGCTACCGCCATATCTCGCTTTCTACCTGCGGACTTGTAGACGGAATCCGCCGCCTCGCGGAGGAAAATCTGCCGATTACGCTTTCCATCTCTCTGCATGCGGCGGACGACGAAACCCGCTCGTCCTTGATGCCGGTGAACAAAAGATGGAACATCGCCGAGCTTCTCTCCGCCTGCCGCGATTATTTTGAAAAAACGGGCCGGCGCATTTCCTTTGAATACACCCTTGTCCGCGGCAAAAACGACGGCAGGCAGGACGCGGAAAAGCTCGCGGACACGCTGTACCGCTGCTGCTCCGGCATGCCGCTTCATGTGAATCTGATTCCGGTGAATCCCGTGCGCGAGCGCGGCTTTCAGCCAAGCGGCAGACAGGGCGTTCGGAAATTTGCCGCGGCGCTGAAAGCGCGCCGGATTACGGCGACGGTACGCCGCACACTCGGGTCGGACATCGACGCCTCCTGCGGACAGCTGCGCGCCGGGGAAAAGGAATAATCGCCACGGCAATTCCATATATTTTTATCAAAAAATCTGAACCTTTGAAAGGAATCCATACATGTATTTTTGCGGAAAAAGCGACGTCGGCATGCGTCGGCAGATCAATCAGGACAGTTTCCGCTGCATCAGCATTTGGGGCGGCGACGCCGTACTGCTCGTCGTGTGCGACGGTATGGGCGGACATAAGGCGGGAGAGATCGCGAGCAAAAACGCCGTCGAGGTTTTTTGCAGCAAAATCATCGCCTCTCCCTGCCTCGAAGAAAAACCCGACCGAATCCTCGAATTTATCCGTTATACGCTCGTCTGTGCCGCCTCCGAAGCCAATTCGGTGATCTTCCATCTATCCAACCAGTATGACGAGTATCACGGAATGGGGACGACGCTTGTCGCGGCGATCCTCTTTAAGGGCTGGTTTTACGCCATCAACATCGGGGACAGCCGTCTTTATATCGTGACAAGATATGAGGCAAAGCAAGTCACAAAGGACCATTCCTTTGTCCAGTACTTAATCGACAACGGCAAACTGACGCCGGACGAAGCAAAATATTATCCGCGCAAAAATGTAATTACCCGTGCGGTCGGTGTCGGAGAAAAGCTCGACGTCGATTTTTTCAGCGCGCCGCTTGAACCGTGGGAAAGCGGCTATCTGCTTCTCTGCTCGGACGGACTCTCCAACTATGCGGACAACAAAATTCTTGTCGATATCCTATATGGCTCCATGTCCCGTTCCCGCTCCTCTCCGGAGATCGATCTATCCAAAAAAGCCGATATGCTCATCGCATATGCCAACGCCAAAGGCGGCGCCGACAACATCACCGCCGTTCTCGCCAAATTCTGAGCATCGAGAGGGAAAGAAAATGGACGTTTTCAAAAAAAATATCGGTGAGGTCTTCGACGGACGATACAAAATCAACCGCACCATCGGCGTCGGCGGAATGGCAATCGTCTATGAGGCCACCGATCTCATGACAAATAAGCGCGTCGCGCTCAAAATGCTCAAAGATTCCATCTCCGATAACACACAGGCGCTGCGCCGCTTTATCAACGAATCCAAGGCTGTCGCGATGCTGAATCATCCGAATATCGTGAAAATTCTCGATGTATCGGTCAAAACCGACCACAAATTCATCGTGATGGAATATATCAGCGGCATCACGCTTCGCGAATATATGAACCGCAAGGGCGCACTTGACTGGCGGGAGGCGACGGAGTTCATCTCCCAGATTTTGCTTGCCCTCGACCACGCCCATATGAAAGGCGTCATTCACAGGGATATCAAGCCGCAGAACATCATGGTCATGGAAGGCGGTGTGATTAAAGTCGCGGATTTCGGAATCGCGAAAATTCCGAATGCGGAAACGGTCACAATGGTCGATCATGCCATCGGAACGATCTACTATATCAGTCCGGAGCAGGCCAAGGGCAAAAAAATCGACGAGAGAAGCGATATTTACTCCCTCGGCGTCATGTTCTATGAAATGGTGACGGGCAGGCTCCCGTTTCTCGCGGAAAATTCCTATGGAATCATGCTCAAACACATCAGCGACACGCCGATTCCGCCGACAAGGCTGAATCCGAGGCTCCCGCTCGGCATCGAGCAAATCATCCTCTGCGCGATGGAAAAGGATGTCGTAAACCGATATCAGAGCGCTTCTCAAATGCTTCGCCATATCTACCGAATCAAAAAGGATCCGACGACCATTTTCCAGAAGCAGACTCCCGCACCCCGCACCCCGACGGCGGAGGTTGCAATCAAACGCACCACGGTATTTCCGGACGAGCAGGAGCAAAACGCAGGACGTACATCAAGACCGAATCCCGCGCCTCAGCCCAAACGGCAGAGCGCCGCTCCGGTAAGAAAGAAAAAACGGTCGCCGGAATATGTCCCGTTCTCCGTTGTCATCGTCATCTGCATCGCGTTTCTGGTTCTTGCCATCATCGGATTTGTGATTCTTTTCAATACACTCTATAACGGCAAGCTTGCACAAATCGCACTTCCCCTTGCCGATATGGAACAGATTAAAATTTCGTTCCGTACCATAGTCACGGAAACGGTCGGATTTCTGCGCCTATGACTGAAAGAACAGAAGGGATTATTTTGTCCGGCGTCGGCGGACTTTATACGGTCAAGACCGACGCGGGCGATACCGTTGGCTGCCGTGCAAGAGGCGCTTTCCGCCGCGAAGGCCGGTCGCCGCTTGCCGGCGACCGCGTAGCCGTGCGTCCTCCGGAGCATCCCGGCGAAGAGGCTTTTATTGAGGAAATCCGTCCGCGGAAAAATGCCTTGATTCGTCCTCCGATCGCGAATTTAGATACGCTTTTCGTCGCCTTTGCGCCGAAACAGCCGGAACCGAGCACGCTGTATCTCGATAAGCTGCTCTCCATCGCGGTATATGAAAAAATAAAGCCCGTCGTCGTCGTCACCAAAAGCGACGTTTCGCCGGAGCTTGCGGAAAAATATGCGGAAATCTATCATAAGACAGGCTTTCCCGTTTTCGTCTGCTCCTCGGCGGACGGCACGGGAATCGTCCCACTGCAAGGCTTCCTATCCGAGGCAACCGGCATCTGTGCGTTTGCAGGGGCTTCCGGCGTCGGGAAATCAACGCTTATGAACGCACTTTTTCCGTCGCTTTCCCTTGATACCGGCAGACTTTCCGAAAAGATCGCCCGCGGACGCCACACCACGCGCAGCGTCACGCTGTATCCGATGCGGGAGCTTTCGGGCACAGGAGAAAATGCATATGTCGCGGACACCCCCGGCTTCTCCATGCTGGATTTTATTGAATTCGACTTTTATACGGTGGAGGACCTTCCGTACTGCTTTCCGGAATTTGAAAAATATTTGGGCGGATGCCGCTACTCGGACTGCTCCCACACCAAGGAAACGGACTGCGCCGTCATAGAAGCGGTCGCGCGCGGAGAAATCGCAAAAGAGAGGCATGACAGCTATCTTTCCATTTATGCGGACCTTGTGAGAAAACGCCCGTGGAATAAAAAATCATAAAGGCTCACGAGAGGCTTTGCAAACCGCCTCCGTGAGCCTTTTCTCATTCTTTTTCAAATGCCCAAAAGCCGCACTCCGTCGGATGATCGATGATAACGGCATGTCTATGTTTTAACAGGATACAAGCGATTGTCGTATCGCCGCCGGCAGATAGGATATTATATAAACTACACAGCAAAAGCATTTCACTTTTCGCGAATAAAGCCGCCAAAAACAATCCGAGTCCGAGAACCAAAAACGGCATCAGGCTGCCGAGAAGATATTTTCCGAAGGTCAAAGGCTTCATGCAGCAACAAAATGGCGTCAATTTCTCCCACATGACGCCGATATGAATATCCCGCCAGCCGTTTTCCGAAAAGCGCGACCATGTGAGGCCATGCAGTCCCTCATGGATAAAGATCGATGCAATGAAAATGAGAAGCACGACAAAAAGCTCCCATGCGTCAAATCGAAAGGATATTCCGCCGTTTACAAAAAAGAAAACGACCGCGCACAAAACGGCAACAGGACCGGCCGTCACAAACGCCATCACATTGGCCCGAAGCACAGAAATGGTGCATTCTCGTCCGACGTAGCCCTCTTCCTCCATTCTTTCCTTTGTCTGCCGGAAACGTTCTGTTCGCTGTTTATCGTCCATGCTGTCCTCCTATTCTTATAAAACTAAGACGGTTCAATCCGGCTTCCGGCTTTTTTCCGATGCGTCTCCCTGCCGCACCGAAGCCATAAGCCTTGCCGTCCGACCGGCACTGAATACGGCAACCAGAAAGCCGATACCATCAATAACATACTCGATTCCGAGCGCGAGAAAATTTTCCGCGACATATTCGCCGGACAAAACGAACATGATCGTAGAAAGCACCGCGAGCGCCGCAAAAAAGATCAGCATGGCAAGGCCGACCGGATTTTTCGGAGATATCATTTTCGACGTGTTCTCCGGTTTTTCCTTCAATATCCATTTATAAAACGCACGTTCCAGCCAAATGATAATCAGAGCGATTCCTGTATACATCAGAAGATACAAAGAAGTTTCCATATCATCTTCATAATAGCTGAGCATCTCCACAACCGTCGCCGTCGACAGAAAGCAGAAATGCCGAACGACATACTGCAACAATGGCTGAATAAAGGCGATAAGCAAAAAAGCGATAGACAAGAGGACTGCTTTTCCCGGCTTCTCAAAAAAGACAAAGTAAGCGGCAGCACCGATAGCTGCAAAAACCGAAAGCATGATAATATAAGAGGCAAGCACGTTGGGAAGCGCGCAAAGCCACTCCGAAACCCAATACCATTCATAATATTGATTGCTGAATAGACAGTATAAAGCGGTCAAAAGCAAGGCTATGCCAAGCGGAATCAGCACAACAAAGAGAAACATTTTAAAAATCGCTTTTTTCAAAATATTGTCCTCATTTCGGGTAAATTCTATTTGTCTCTATTCTATCATTTTTCTCTGATAAAAGAAAGGGCTTTTTGTAAAAATTCTTGATTTTTCCGTTTTTGCATTGACTTCCCCGACAGAAAGGACTATACTTTTGATGTTACAGAAAAATTGGAGGTATTGCATATGGATCTTAACGCGATTATCCGTTCCCTCGATGGATGCCCGTGCGGCAGACCCCATCGCTTTGATTTAAAAACCTATGAAGCAGACCGAGGCCTTGTCCACAAGGTCGGCGAGATATTGGAAAACAGCGGCTTCCCGAAAAAGCTTTACGTGGTATCCGACGAAACCGCCATGCGCGTATCAGAGGGAATTTTAACCTCACTCGACCAGTGCGGATATCAATATGAGGTAAAAATTTACCCCGATATGCGCTACGCATATATGGCCACATCCAATGAAATCATGGCGGCCTCGGCTGATTTTGACGGGATTCTATCTATTGGAACAGGCTCGGTCAACGACGTATGCCGATACGCCGCCGCAAGAGCGAACAAGGCGTTCGCTATCTTCGCGACCGCACCGTCCATGGATGGCTTTGCTTCGGATTCCGCACCGTTGATTGAAAACAATTTCAAAATTTCCTATCCCTGCCGCCAGCCGTCCGTCGTCATCGCCGATACCGATATTCTCGCCGCCTCGCCAACGGAGCTGAAAGCCGCCGGCTATGGCGATATCCTCGGCAAATATGTCGGAATCGTCGATTGGAAGGTTTCCCATTACACGACCGGTGAATATTATTGCGAAAATGTCGTTTCCCTCGTAAAAAAAGCGGTGGCGGATGTCGTCGCTATGACGGACAAGGTAACCGCCTGCGATCCGGAAGCGGCACGTGCTATCATGGATTCCTTGATTTTGACCGGATGCGCCATGCAGCTTGCAAAATGTACAAGACCGGCTTCCGGCTCAGAGCACGTCGTCTCTCATTTTTGGGAAATCCACAAGCTCGAAAAGGGCATTTGGCCTGACTACCACGGTAAAAAGGTCGGCATTGCAACGCTTCTTGTGACACGGATTTACAAAAAGCTCCTTGCCTATCAATCCATCAATCCGCACAAAGAAAGCTTAAATCTCGATGACGTTTTGGCGCATTACAGTCCCAAAAACCGCGACGAAATCATCGGCTATAACGTGCCGAATCCGACGGATGATATCGATCCTGCCGTTTTAAAAGCCCGTTGGCCGGATATCCTTGAATCCATCGAACAGGACCTTCCCGATGCGGATATACTGCTTGACATGATGAAGCGTGCCGGCTGCGTTACCGAGCTTGCAGATGCCAATCTGACACCTGAATTTGCTTTGGAAGCGCTTCGTTACAGTCCTTATATGAGACGTCGGATCACGCTTCTCAGAATCCTCAATATGCTTGGCATTGAAGACGATATTTTATCGCTTTAAAACAATTTCCATTCAAAACAAGCCCTGTTTTCAATAGAAAACAGGGCTTGTTTTTCTGTTTTTCCGCATATTTTTCCCGCATTTATGAAATACTTGTATATGACATCAAGTCAATATGAAATTTCAAAAAATATCCAAGCTATGATCGAAATTTCATAAATTCTTCGCCTTTGAATGGGGCAGACACTGCTTCCGCAGTGAATGGAATATCATGAAAAAATCAAAAAGAGATCTTATATTTTCAATTTTATCCGTGTTTTTGATTGCTTTTTTGATGTTTGCGGAAATTTCAAGCGGAATGGCTATATATGCGGATACTTTCAATAATAACGGAGCGATGCCGAACGAAAACAACGGCGGCATAGACGGCGATATCGACAACGGCATGCCCGGACTCGGAAATGGCAGCGATAACAACGGCAATGACAACTTGAACGGGACTGGAAATACCCCGGCTGATGGCAGTGACAATTCAGGAAACGATACCAACACCAATACGGGCGATAAAAACACCGCCGGCATGGAGACATGGGGATGGATCCTTGCGGTTGTTGCTATCATTGTTATCATCGCAATTATTATAGCAGCCACATCAAAAAAGAAAAAAACAGATGAAAAAAGAGATGACTCCTAAAAGGAGCCATCTCTTTTTTATAATTAGGGAAATACTACTAATTAACCGAGAATAAACTCATCGGAGAATACGCAGTACGTATCGCCAACCTTCACATAGTTGAATGTCAAGGTGGACGTCGGCTGCTGGAAGGAACCGGAACCGAGCTGTACATACAGATAGTACGGCGAGTTCGGAACACCCCAGAATCTACCGTTGAAGTATCTGTCGAGCAGCGAGTTCTTTGCTTCTACCAGTTCAGCTTCGGTCTTATCAACCTCAGCCTTGTAGTAAGCGATTCTCTCTTCGCTGAGATATCCCTTAGCAAGAGCCTCTTCGTAAGCCTTAACAGCCTTGTCATAAGCTTCCTGCTGAGTCTTAATCTGAGCGTTGTAGGTCTCTCTTGTAGCAACTGTTACGCTGGTTGAATCGCCGGCCTTATAAAGAACGCTTGCATCCGCATTTCTGTAGAAGAACGCGAAGTCGTAATTCGTAACGTTGACATTCTTCACACCGTCGATCGTAGCATATGTGTTGCCCGCAGCGTCGGTCTTTGTGATCGTACCCTGCTTAGTGCCAAGAGGCTTCACTTCTACTTCAATCTTGTGTACCTGATCGTCTACTGCATAAGCAACCGTACCCTCAACCAAATAGTTCTTACCATTGCTCAAATAAATATTGTTCCCCTCGGTGGTTGTAGAAACCAAAGTCGACAACTCAGGAACCAGACAACTTACAGTTCCCTTAGCTGTTCTTGTGAATCTGTAAACACCATAATTGGTCCAACCCGATGCTTTCGTATTTGTGTAATAGGTAAGTGATCCATCGTCGTTGACATAAATAAGCTCTGTTCCTTCCGGTACCTCATTATACGTTCCGGCCGGTGCATTGCCATACGGATTCTTACTGGTAAACGTTCTTTCAGTAACTTCTGTATCGGCAGAAACATAGAACTCAAAGACATTTCCAGTCCAGTTACTACCGCTGTTATTACCTATCATTGTGATCTTCTGATAGCCGTCAAGGGAAACAACCGGCAAAGTCTCATATGTTATATCAGATGCATCCGACAAAATCTTGCCGTTTTCATCAATTCTATACCAGTGACCGCCAACAATCATCAAATCAATAGCCGCAGCTTTCGTTGCCTCTTCGTAAGTGGAATACTCACGATAGATAACACCGATTTCCTCACCGGTCGGAAGCGCATAAGCGGATCTGTCGGAAACGACGAGCCAGCTCTTGCCATAAGCAGCCGCTCTGACAATGGCTTTCGCATTGGAATCGAGGTAAACGAGCGTTCCTTCATCAGTCGGATCAGGTGTGACCGTACCGCTGCCATCGGTATAAGCCGCGGCCTTCTCACCAACAATAGCGATTGCAGAAAGCTTGCCGTCTGTAACAACCGCATTCCAATCCGTCACAAAGAGACCGTCTGTAGAAACATTTGCAAGAGTCGTTGTCGTGGTGGTGAAACCATCAGCCGAAGGAGTAACGATCACAACAGGTGTGGACGATGTAGCCGTATAGGTTGTACCGTCAAGTGTAACGGTGCTGAGACCCGGATACCAGCCTTCTGTCGTATCTCTGTCTGCTGCCGCATAGGTAAAGGTAGCATATTTGCCGACCTTATAAGTCGAGAAGAGAACTTCCGTACCGGAGGTATACTCGACTGCGATTTCAGCAGATTCTTCGTCATACTTAACATCAGAATAAACGATGTTGCCCTTGTCGTCAGTCTTGTAAACAATTTCAGCCTTATCGATGAGCTGATATACAAGATTTGTCACATCATCAATATAGAAACCGTTTGCAATGGTATACTTTTCAAAATCAGCATCTGTGGTAGCTTTCAGCTGAGTAGAAACTGTACCGCTCTCACCGACATAAACAGGTGTCATGAGTGTCTTTGTCTTATCGATTACCGCGGTTGCAGAACCGGTAATGCCCGTGTATTCCACAACTCTTGTGAATTTCAGAACATACTCATAAGCTTTCTTTGTCGTATTATAAGTTCTCTCATAATACGGACCAAAGCCTACCGTGCCCTTATAATCAGCAGTATAGCTGCTCTTGTCGTCCGCATATACTCTCGAGCTTTCAACTTCCGTCAGGCTGATATTGTATCTGCCTTCAACATTGACCCAAGAACCTGCAGAAAGCGTGCTATTGTACTTCAAATACTTAGTAGCAGCATCCTGATATACGGTTACATAAATCAAATCTTCATCCGCATTTACTCTGCCATCTTCCATGCCATACGGATCAGCAAGCTTGCTGGAGAAGATCGCATTGTAAACTTCATAGTTCTGCCAGTCAAACATAGAAGAAGCATTCGCTCTGACTTCATATGTTGAAACGCCGGCAACTTTGCTCGAAGTGTATCTTGCGATCGAAACATTAAAGGTATTCTCACCTGTATCCGTCTTTGTGACACCGGTTACGAAACCGCTGACATTGGCAGAGGAATCCGTGCCGAGCATAACGATAACCTTGCTGTCCGAATCAACCGCAAACTGAACATATTTACCAGCCATCCAAGCCGCGGTTGCAGCTTTATAGCTGGGATCTTCGACGCCGGATACGATGCCGCTTGCAATAACTTCATCTTTCATCTGCGTCAAGAATGTGCACCAGTTGGAGCTGTCGAAAGTGTAATCCGCCGTAACGCCGTCAACCGTAACGGGAAGCGTCGTCTTCTCGGCAGGAGTAACCGGAATATAAACCGTCTTAGAGGTTCCATCCGTCTGTACGATCTTCGCAACATAATAGTTGTCGAGAGCGAACGCATCAACCTCCTCGATGACACCTACGCCGAACGTAGCAAGATCCACAACCTTATAGAAGTGAGGAGATGCGTTGCCATACGTGTCAGTGGCACCGTCGATAAAGAAGTGCTTGTTAGAAGCTCTCAGAATCAGCTGCATTTTACCGGTTGCACTGTCTTTGAGCAGATAACCGTCGGTTCTGTAATCCGCAACACCGGTTGTTCCACCGGCAGCAAATTCAACAGACTTGTTATAAATAACCGTACCGAGAGCATTGCCCTTCATCCGAGCATTGCCGATAACCGTGCCGTTGCTGATAGAAGAATAGTAATCATATGTGTCCGTTGTCGAGCCGGCAACATTCGGGGTGCCGACAAAAAGGAACGGGTCAGACTCTTTGACAATGGCGGAATCATATCTGCCGTCGCCGTCGATATCGTTGAATACGACCAAAGCCTCGCCTTGTGCAATGTTGATGATGGCATTTACAGCCTCATTCGGAGTCAGAACAGTGGTCAGGTCATCACCGGAATAGATCGCGATTTCATCGCTTGAACCGTTCACGGTATAAGTCTGTCCCTTGAAGTTAAGAACCGCAGAGGTGACAACGCCGTCTGCATCCTTCACAACATTCGTCCAAGAGGTTGCAAGCTCCGCGCTGTAAGAAGCGGGAAGCACCGGGCAGGTATTCTCCGTCGTTCCGATCTCACGGATGGTCCAGCCGACATACTTGGAAAGGTCAGCCGCACTGATGATGAGGTTGGTCGCCGCAGATGCACCGTTGGAACCATCACCGTAATCCTCGCCTTCCTTTGCGCTTGTCGCCTGCAAATAGGTATCGACAATCACGCTGTTGGAGGAAGCGCTGAGAGAGGAAACCGTGATCTTTTGGTCTGCCTCGGTATACGTGCCGTCGTTATCGTTATCAAGGTAAGCGTTTGTGCTCGTCGCGCTCTTATCGATAACAATATTGACAATCGAGCCGACATCAAGATAACCAAACACATTGATTTCAGGCTCTTCGTTTGCAATATCTCTCTCCGGATTGAGGCCGAGAGAAATTCTGAGCATTTTCAGGAAAGACGCACCGTCGATCACGAGCGGAGCTGTGCCATCCGTCGGAAGAAGAACGACATCCTTCGCAGTGTCGAGCTCGTTGGTGTAGAGCAGGCCCTTCTGTCCGCCGAGAGCGAGCAGCGTGGACATGGATTCACCGTTGCAAACTCTGTTGATCGACTGAACATAGTAAGACTTGCCGACAACGCCTGTGCTGCCGCCGTTTACATCAAACCACTCACCGAGGTTGATGCCGTCGGAGGTTTCGGAATAATCCGAATCTGTCGGCTGCTTATTGAAGTTCATGATCGTAGCGAGGAGGTAAGCCGCCTCACCCTGTGTAAGCTCATAATCGGGATTGTAGGTATCCGTCTCTTTCATGAAGACGTCGTCAATCGCATGGCAGTATGTATTGGCAACCTGCATGTAATTGAATGCCCACGCATCCGCTGATGTGTCATACACCTTGTTCTCGTAGCCCATCACACGAACGATTACGGCACAAGCCTCCGCAAAGGTTGTGGCCTTATCGGGGCTGAACGTTCCGTCACCGTTACCGATGATGAAGTTACGTCTTGCAGAGTACGCGATTGCAGCTTTGTGGTGAGCATCGGTTACATCCGTAAAGACTGTATTCGCAATCTGCTCATTCCAAGCTGTGTCGCTGAGCTGATGAGATTCGATCTTCGCGACCCAAAGCACGAATTCGTTTCTCGTAATTTTCTTGTCGGCATTTGCTCCAATGACCGCGATACCGTTCTCTTCAATATAAGTTACGGCCTCGCTGTACCACTTGGAACCGGCTGCTGACAAGCTTGCAAATGTACCCACTACCATAACGATAGCGATTACAAGTGCAAGAATTCGCTTGAAGTTCTTCATAGTATTCCTCCTAATTATTTAAGTAACCGGCAGAAAGGCTCCACCAGTCGTACTTAGTGTAACTATCCTACTACAAACGAAAAAAAATTGCAATAGTTTCCGCGATTTTGTAACACAACTGTAACATTCGCGGCAGATTTTCCCGTTTTGCAGAGTTTATATGATTAGCATACGCGCCCCGAAGATTCTTGTCAACGGGTTTCTCCATTTTGTAACACAACTGAAACATTGAGAAGCGCTATATATAATATAAAAGGAAGAAAAAGCGCGTCCGGAATCCGAACGCGCCGATATATCTGCCGTTATGGTTATGACTGCCTGATTGTAATCCCAAGTAGGCGCTCCACACCGCGCAAAATCTTCGCGGCGGCCTTGTCCGCCTCCTCCACTGTCAGCGTATGGTCGGAGCTGCGCAGGGCAACCGAGAACGAAACGCTTTTTTTGCCGCTTCCGATTTGAATCCCTCTGTAAACATCGAAAAAGGTGATATTCTCAATCAGGGAAACGCCGGACGCACGCATTGCATCCTCAATCGCGCCGACCGTAATGCTCTCATCGCAGATAAACGAGAAATCGCGTGTCACAGCCGGGAATTTCGGCAAAGGCTTATAAGCCCTCTTCCGATTGGAGGACGCGTAGAGGTTTTCGAGATCGATTTCCGCAAGATAAACAGGCGAAGTGAACGTATAACCGGCCGCCACCGTCGGATGCAGCTCTCCCAGAATACCGAGCGGCAGTCCGTTTTTCGCCGTCACCACGGCGCATCTTCCGGGATGGAAAGTCGGATCCGATATCTCCGCCGCAAATTTGGCCTCCACGCCCGCATAGGCAAAGATCGCCTCGCACATACCTTTGAGACGGGAAAAATCGCCGGAACCGTACATTCCGAGCATAATCTTGACCCTTTCGTCCGGCAGCGTGCCTTCAAGTCCGTGCGTATTGGTGACAATACCCTCCCGCGGCAGAAATACGCGCGCCATCTCATAAAGCGCCGCCGTCTCCGCGCTCTTATTGCAGTTGATTTCGAGCGTTTCAAGCATCGACGGAATTGCCGTCGTGCGCATGGTTTTGGAATCCTCGCCGAATGGATTCATAATCTCAACCGAGCGGCGGCGGCTGTCGTCCGGCGCCAAACCGGCTTTGTCATAAAGCTTTGCCGACATAAAGGAATATGTGTAGATTTCATCAAGTCCGAAGCCGCAGAGAAGCCCATGCAGCTCCTCCGTGAATTTCTGCTTCTCCGTAAGTCCCCCCTGTGTCATGGCGGCGACGATATTGCCGGATTCAATCTCGTTATAGCCGTAGATTCTCACGACCTCTTCGGCGATATCGTTCATGCAGCGCACATCGTCGCGGTACGACGGGACGTATACCTTCCCATCCTTCACGACAAAATGAAGGCTTTCCAGAATCTCCGTCATTTTTTCGGCGGACAGACGGATTCCGAGAAACCGATTGATTTTTTCCGGCTCAAAGGGGACGGTCGCCGTCGCTTTCTTTTCGGGATAAAGATCGATCATGCCGGAAACGACCTCGCCGGCGCCCAATAAATTCACAAGCTCGCAGGCGCGTTCCAGCGCCGGGACGGTATTCTCGACGTCCAGCCCTTTTTCAAAACGCGAGGAGGCGTCGGTGCGCATACCAAGCTTTTTCGCCGTGATGCGCACGGAGCTGCCGAGAAACATCGCGGATTCAAACACCACGGTCGTCGTCTCCTCCGTGATTTCGCTGTTCGCGCCGCCCATGACGCCGGCAATTCCGACCGGCTTTTTGCCGTCGGCAATCACCAGCATATCCGCGTCGAGCAGACGCTCTTGGCCGTCGAGCGTCAGGAAAGCTTCCTTATCGCCCGCGGTGCGCACCTCGATATGCTTCCCGTCGAGGCATTTATAATCGAACGCATGCATCGGCTGTCCGTATTCCAGCATGACATAGTTCGTGATATCGACAATATTGTTAATCGGACGCACGCCGGATGCGCGCAGTCTCATGCGCAGCCAAAGCGGCGAGGGCGCAATTTTCACGTTTTTGATCACGCGCGCGCTGTAACGGAAGCATTTTTCCGTATCCTTAATCGCAATATCGATATAATTTTTGATATCGTCGCCCGCTTCCTTTACCGTAGGCACCGGAATATGCAGCGGCCGCTCGAAGCTTGCCGCGCTCTCGCGTGCCAGCCCGATGACGGAAAGACAGTCGGGACGGTTCGGCGTGATTTCAAATTCGACGGCGCGGTCGCGCATTTCGAGCACATCGACGATATCGTCGCCCGGCTTGCAGCCGAGATGATAGTCATTCAGAATCAGAATGCCGTCGGTTGCGGCGCCCGGCATATCGTGCGTCGTGAGCCCAAGCTCCTCAATCGAGCAGAACATGCCCTCGGAAACAAGACCGCGCAGCTTGCCGGACTTGATTTCCACGCCCGTGGCAAGCTTTGCCACGCGCTTTTCATCTTTCGGACAATAGCAGACGGGCACGAGCGCCCCCTCAAACACGTTTTTCGCCGCGGTGATGATTTGCAATGTCTTTTCTCCGCAGTCCACCTCGCAGACGACGAGACGCTCCGCGTCCGGATGCTGCTCGATCTTCCGAATGAGCCCCACCTTTACATTCTCGATTTCAGAGCCGAGAAGCTCATATCCCTCCACCTTGGAGCCGGTGTCGGTCATTCTGTCGCAGTATTTTTTGATTTCAATATCTTCACAGTCCACAAAATCGGACAGCCATTTCATCGATAAAACCATAATTTTCCGCCTCCTTACCGATTAAAACTGATGCAGGAACCGCACATCGTTCTCATAAAGCAGCCGCATATCGTCGATGCCGAGTCTTGCCATCGTGATTCTTTCCACACCCATGCCGAAAGCAAAGCCGGAATACTCCTCCGGGTCGATGCCGCAGTTCGAGAGCACGAACGGATGCACCATGCCGGAGCCGAGAATCTCAATCCAGCCCTCTCCCTTGCAGAGCCGGCAGCCCTTGCCGCCGCAGACAAAGCAGGACACATCCACCTCGGCGGAAGGCTCCGTAAACGGGAAATGATGCGGGCGGAAGCGGATTTTCGTCTCCTCGCCGAACATGCGCTTCGCAAACAGCTCGAGAATCCCTTTGAGGTCCCCCATCGTGATGCCGTGATCGACGACAAGCCCCTCCACCTGATGGAAAATCGGAGAATGGGTTGCATCGGCGGGGTCCGCACGGTATACACGCCCCGGTGAAATCACGCGGATCGGCGGTTTCTGCACCTCCATCGTCCTCACCTGTACGGGAGACGTTTGGGAACGCAGCAAAATGTTATCCGTAATATAAAAGGTATCCTGTGTATCGCGCGCCGGATGATTCTTCGGCAGATTCAGCGCCTCGAAATTGTAGTAGTCGTATTCGATCTCCGGTCCCTCCGCGACGGAAAATCCCATTCCGACGAAGATATCGCGCAGCATCGCCTCCGTCTGCGCAAGCGGATGACGGTGCCCGACCGTAAATTTCTCTCCCGGAATCGTTACGTCAAGCGCTTCCGATGCCAGCCGGCGCTCGAGCTCACGCTTCTTTTTCAGCTCCGCTTTTGCGGCAAGCGCCTCTTCGATTCTGCCTCTCACTTCATTTGCCAGCTGCCCGATAAGGGGACGCTCCTCGGGAGAAACGTTTCCCATTCCGCGCAAAACGGCGGTCAGCTCTCCTTTTTTACCGAGATATTTGATCCGAAGCTCCTCGATATCGTCCGAGGAATTGATCTCACGGGTTGCTTTTTCTCTGATTTTTTCCAGCAGTTCCTTCATTCTGTTCTATCCTTTCTTTATAATCGATATGAAAAGAGCGAAAAACAAAAAGCTCCCGTCCACATAAAAAGGGACGGGAGCATATTTCTTCCGCGGTACCACCCGAATTTCCGCATATAGCGCGGACACTCTTCTCTGTCCGTAACGGGGACAATCCGTGCGCCGCTACTCATGCTTCACGGCGTCCGCTCCGAAGCGAAAGGCGATATTCCATACGGACGGTTTGCTTTCAGCCGGTGACAAACCTCTCTTTTATCCGCAATCAAAGAAATAAAGCCGCTTCTTCCCAGCGTTTTCGATGTGTTTCATATAGGATACCACAATTCATCGGGATTTGCAACAGAAATTTTAAATTTTTTTACAAAATGCTTCGTAATCATGGCTTATAAGAAAAAATAATTTTTTGATAAAACAAATTGTCATGATTTGTTCATAATTTATATTGACTTTTTCTCCTGAACCGTATATAATAAAAGTATAAAATTGTTTTTGGAGGATTTACTGAATGAAAACTTGTAAAAGAATTTTTGCGGCGTGTCTTGTCGTGTCTCTCGTTTTTCTTCTTGCTTCCTGCGGAACTTTCAGCAAAATCAAGAAGAATTTCACGGATGCCGGCTATACATATGTAGAAAGCTCCGACGATGATGATGCGAAAACCGCCAATACCATCGCCGCGCAGCTCGAAGAAGGTGAGATTTCCTGCACGCTTCACATATTCAAAAAAGAACTCGTGTCCGTCGGCAGCGCGACAACCTACAAATGGGCGTTCGTTTTGGAATTCAAGTCTGATGCGGAGCTTCAGAAGGCTTTTGAAGAAAACGGAAGCGCTACTCTGAAAGGGCTCATTACCGACGCGCAGAATTCCGACTATGTCAACGGAAACTGCATTCTTCTCCCGTCTATCTTAGATAACAGCGAAAAGGTTGAAATTTTCAACAAATAATTTTCAGAGTAAAAAATTCGCCGGATGATAAAATCCGGCGAGTTTTTTTATTTTTCACAAATCAAGCAAAATTCCATTTATTTTCAGCCAAAAAGCAGCAAAAAAGCACATTTCGCTTGACATTGGTATACAGATATATTATAATAATAGTATGTTGCGGAGGATTTTGAGCGATTGAGCTTTCTCCTTTCGCGGCGGGTTTATTCCTTAATAAAATAAAAGAAATTACAAAAAGGAGGTGTTATATAAGCTTTGAAAGACATCATCATTCCATTGATCGTGGGTATTGTCGCGCTTGTTATCGGTGCGCTCATCGGATATGTGCTCCGTAAGAAAACCGCGGAAAAGAAAATCGAATCCGCAGAAAAAGAAGCGGAACGAATCGTCGCCGAGGCGGTCAAAACCGGCGAAGCAAAGCGCAAGGAAATGATCGTTGAAGCAAAAGAGGATATCCTGAAAGCCAAAACCGAGGCGGAGCGGGAAAACAAGGAACGCCGTCAAGAGCTTTTGAGACTGGAAAACAAGGCGCTGGCTAAGGAGGAAACGCTTGAACGGAAAATCGAAAACTTCGAGCGTAAGGATGAAGCTCTGAACAGAAAGATCAAGGAAAACGAAAGGCTCCAAGGGGAAATCGAGCAGATCCGGCAAAGTCAGCTTGCAAGGCTTGAAGAAATTTCCGGCTATACCGCCGAAACGGCAAAAGCCGAGCTTGTTTCCAAGATCGAATCCGAAGCGAAACGTGAAGCGGCTGCGAAGCTCGCACAGATCGAAAGCGATCTCCACAATGAAGCCGATACCAAAGCCAAAAACATCATTTCTCTCGCCATTCAGCGAATCGCGTCCGACCAGGTTTCGGAAACCACCGTTTCCGTTGTCCCGCTCCCCAGCGATGAGATGAAGGGACGCATTATCGGCCGCGAGGGACGAAACATTCACAAAATCGAAACGCTTACAGGTGTTGATCTGATTATCGACGATACGCCGGAGGCGATCACGCTCTCCTGCTTCGACCCGATCAGACGCGAAATTGCAAGAATTACGCTTGAAAAGCTGATATCGGACGGACGGATTCATCCGTCAAGAATCGAGGAAACCGTTGAAAAAGCACGGCGCGAGGTGGAGGCTTCCATCAAACAGGCCGGAGAAAAGGCCGCGTTTGATACCGGCGTCAACGGACTGCATCCCGACCTCGTCCGCTTCCTCGGAAGACTGAAATACCGCACCAGCTACGGACAAAATGTATTGACTCACTCGGTTGAGGTTGCCTATCTCGCCGGTATTATGGCAAATGAGCTTGGCGTTGACAGCGTACTTGCAAGACGCGCGGGACTGCTCCACGACATCGGCAAGGCACTGACGCAAGAGGTTGAGGGCTCCCACATTCAGCTCGGCGTCGAAATCGCGCGCAAGTTCAAGGAAAATAAGGACGTCATTCATGCGATTGAAGCGCATCACGGAGACGTAGAGGCACAGACCGTCATCGCGGTTCTCGTTCAGGCGGCGGATGCGATTTCCGCGGCAAGACCGGGCGCAAGACGCGAGGATCTCGACAGTTACATTAAGAGACTGCAAAAGCTCGAAGAAATTTCCAACAGTTTCCCGGGAGTGGAAAAATCCTATGCCATTCAGGCGGGACGCGAAATCCGAATCATGGTAAAACCCGAACAGGTTGGCGACGACCAGATGATCGTCGTGGCACGCGACATTGCAAACAAGATCGAATCGGAGCTTGAATATCCCGGCCAGATCAAGGTCAATGTCATCCGCGAAAGCCGTGTCGCGGAATACGCAAAATAAAAAACGGCAAATTTTATATATAGATTTTCATATAGATTGCAATAAATGAAAACATCGGGCAACCGAGCATATATAAGATTATAGAAAGAGCGGGCGATGCCCGTTCTTTTTTCTTGACAAATTTTTCTCAGACCGATATACTGGACATAATTTATAAGGAAGGAACTTTCTCCTATGAAGCCGCTTTTTGAAACGATGACGTTCCATAACAGCCGTCCGCTTTCGGATAATCTGAAAGCGCTCTCATTTGACACGGTACCGTCAAAGCTTTCCGCTTTTTCGGTTGTCCGATATCATGAACATAAACACTTTGCAGGGGAAATATCCGAAACGGACGGTACTTTCCGCATTTACCCGATCGTTTCGTATCGGTCTTCTTTCCTGCCATCTATCATCCATGGCAGCATAACAAAAGAAAATGGCGGCTCAAAGATCGAGCTTATAATTTCACCGCCGGAATTACTCCGCATCTTTTTTATTTTTCTCCTGAGCTTCGCCTGTCTTATCTTGCTTTTCGCTATCCTGATGAAACCGTTTTCTATTCTCATGCTGCTTTTCCTGCTCTTGATTTTTCTTGCTTTTTTCCTCTCAGCCTATGGCATGATGTACCGCTTTTATCGGAAAGAAGCGAAAAAATGCAAAGAAAGACTAACCTCTCTATTTTAACATCAAAAGAACCACCCTTTGTGCGCAAAGGGTGGTTCTTTTGATTGCTCATAGAAAAATTTCCATTTATAAACGGTTTTCAGCTATTTCCGCGCTGAAAGAGGAAACCCTCCTCCACATTGCCGCGCAGAACATACCCATAGGTCCCGCCGTAGGAGACGGCGATGCCGAGACTGCCTGCCCGCACCTCAGAGCCGTCGGCAAGCACAAGATATAATTCAAAGCTGAAAGCTCGCAGGTCGGCATCCTCAGAAAACATATCTTTTTCAAATCGGAAAGTAAGCGTCTCTCCCTTTGGGAGCGAACTTCCCGTCGTGCCTGCTGCCGCAGAGGAAGAAGCCACCAATATTTTCCCGATTTCATCCGTATCGCCGACGTAATATTCCACAAAAGCCGACTGTATTTCCGCATCGCATTGATTTTCAAATGTCACGGAAAAGCTGTTTTTCGATTTACATCCGGCAGCAGGGAGCAAAAAAAGCATCGACAGCAAGAAAGAAAAAAATTTTTTCATATTTTTCCTCACATGCACAACCGAAGAATGGCCTCGGCATAAATCTTGGCGGAAAGTGTGAGGTGCTCCAATGATATAAATTCATCGGCACCGTGCATACGGCTCTCCGTACCGGGAAATTCTGCGCCGAACGCCACACCGCCGTCCACATTATGGACATAGGTACCCCCGCCGATGGCAATGCAATGCCCGTTTTTATTGGTCAGCTCCGTATAAACGGACAAAAGTGTTTTTATAAATTCGCTGTTTTCATCCACATAATGCGGTTCGTTCCCGTTCCATTCATCGATCGCAAGCCCTGCCCTTGCGGCGGCTCTCTCAAAGCCGGCCCTCACCTTCTCCGATGTCCGGCAAATCGGGAATCGGATATCAAAGCGCCCCTCAAAGCTGCCTTTTTCAAAGGAAAAAACGCTGAAAACGAAAGTCAGCGCACCGGATTTCTCATCGGAAGCCGCAATTCCGAGCGAAGAACCGTCCGTCTCGCCAAATCGGAATATTTCAGATAGTCCCGCAAAAAACGCCGAAGTGCCGTCGTCCGTCGGCAGCGCGCCGAGAAAGGCAAGAAGCGCCGTTACGGCATTTTTTCCGTCCTCCGGCGTGGAGGCATGCGCACTTTTCCCCTTGACGGTCACATTTATGATATCGTTTTCCACCGCATATTCGAGAATCACACCCTCCGGCAAAGCCTTTTTCGCCGCCGCAAGCTCTTCTCCGGAAAAGCCGCGAAGCGAAGCATACGCTCTGTCCGGCACCGCGTTGACGACGGTTCCGCCGGAAACGGATAAAATCGTCTTTTTCCCGTCGGCGGTGATTTTCTTTATGACCTTGCCGCGCACCATGCCTTTTTCCAAATTGATCACGGGAAAGCTTCCGTCCGGTGTGAATACGCGTGGCGGCAGCGCTTCCTTTTTCCGGTAATATGCGAGGTCGGACGAGCCGCACTCCTCGTCGCAGCCGACAAGAAACCGCACATTCTGCGAAAGCTCATATCCGCATTCACGGAGCGCGCGAAGCGCAAAAAGAACAGCGACGGCCGGTCCTTTGTCATCTGCGGAGCCGCGTCCGAGCAGCTTGCCGCCGGCAAGCGTCAGCGTATACGGCGGATTGCTCCAACCGGTCCCCTCCGGGACGACGTCGAGATGACAGAGCACGCCGAGTGTCGTCTCCTTTGAGGGGTCAAAATCGATCGTCCCCATATAATTCTCATGATTTTTGACGGTAAAACCGTATTTTTCCGCCATTTCCAGCATTTTTGCAAGCGCGCGCGCCGGTTCCTTCCCGTACGGCATTCCTGCCTCGGCCTCTCCGCGAACGCTCGGAATCGCGACAAGCGACGACAGCGCCGCAATCATATCGCCGGCATGATCATCGATATATTTGCTGATTTTCAGCTGCATAAAAACCCCTCTCCCCGCCTTGCGGCCTTGATTTTTAATTACCGATCACGGTTTATTGTATGACAAACCCGCAAACCGGTATACAACATCATTTTGAAAGAATATATTTTTTCCCTGCCACCGCCCGCAGTCTGTCACGGACGGCATTTTCATCCTCCGTGGAGGAAAAGCCGATTTTTGCGACGATGAAAGCGCCGGCAGTCGTATAAATATAAAATTCGCCGCTCGTTTCCCATACCTTTTTAATCATTTGATAGGAATAAGTCTCTTTTGCGCTTATTTTTTCGGACTGTACTTGAATTTCGACATTTTCATCATGAAATATATATTCCGCACATGAAATTCCGCGAGACTGATAGGTTCTTGCAAGCTTTTTCCGGTAAAAAATGCGCCAAATGACCCAAAATACCGTCAGCAGAAGATAGAGTCCGGAGACAAAATACCGATCGGTATCGTCCCCTATCCCCCAGTTGACAACAGACATGACAACGATCAGGACAACAAGCAACAGAGCGATTCCATAATAAATCCAATTCAGAAAACGGTGTTTTTTAAACAGGCTCGACCAAAAGCAGGCAAACCGTTTCATGAGAGATTCATCAAAGTTTGTTTGATTGACGATATTCATGCAAAAGCCTCCCGATCCAAAGTTCTGATTGGCATCAACAAAACTTGAAATATCGATTGCCAAGCTTTGTTTTTAACTTCTCACGCAGCAAAACCGCGCCATTTTCCGCATCGAAAGCATCCTTTTGAAGGATATAGACCTTATCTTTCGCAGCATACAAATAAAAAAACTTTTTGAGTTCATAGCATTTGACAATCGCGGAATCGTCAAAATCGACAGCGCCGGCACTGTCTTTTGCAGAAAACTCGACATGAAAAGCTTCATCCCGGAAAACAAAGTGAATGGTAAACGGCTGTTTCTTCTTCCATGTCACTGCGAGCAAAAAGATAACAATCATGACAGGATAAATTACAAATAAAGCAGATAATACAAACAACCGATTACTGAGAAAAGCGGAAAGACGCGCTTCCAATGTATTTTCCAAATAAAATCCGATAATCCCCATGGCAAACGAGAAAACGAAAAGAAGAATATTCCATCTGCCGGCCTTTTTTATCGGACACAATGCAAAAAAAGAGAATGCCCGCAAGGTTTTCTTGTCGTATACCGTCGTACCGGAAAGTTCCATCATGATTCCTCCGTGAGAAGCCGCTCCGCCGCCGCCTTGATATCCTCATAGGTAAAGCCGTACCGCATCAGCGCCGCAACCGTTTTCTGCCTCTGATTCCGGTCCGTCAAAAGCTCCCAGCCGCCCATCATATCCATGCGCTTTGCGCAGATTTCGACAAAATCCTCATCTTCCATTGAGGCCATGACTTCTTTTATCACATCTCCGTCAAAGCCTTTGGCGTAAAGCTCCTTTTTGATGCGGTTTCTGCCGTAAAGCTTCCGTTTTGCCAGTGTTTCCGAAAAAAGCTGCGCGTCGTTTTTTTCATGGATAAAGCCATGTGACAGGAGATATTCCACAGCTGCGGATGCCGCCTCTGCAGAATATCCCTTCTGCATGAGCTTTCTTTTCAGCGTTTTCGCCGTATTCTGCGCATATTCAAGCAAAGACAGCCCTTTTTTGATTGCCGCCGTCTTTTCGATGCAGAAAATCAGTTCATCGCATCGATTCTTGTCAATGGCAATCGGAGAGGTAAACTCCCACGGCAGTCCAAGCTCCATAAGCATTTCCGCCAACAGGTTCCCTTTTAAATTCTGCACGGCACTTCCGCTGCAAATTCGGACGGAAACTGCCGCTTCGGCGCCGCCCGCCATCGCACGGATTTCGGTAACGGTGATTTCCATACAGCTCAGTCGTCGTTTTCGATATCGAGAACACGGATATCGAATTCGTCACCGGCGCCGTCCTCGTCATCCTCCAAGGAATACGCCTCGCCGGCGGAAAGATCCAGCTCATCTCCATGCGCCTTGATTTTTTCTTCCAGCTCTTTCATCAGAGCAGGGCTTGCGGCAATCGTTTTTCTGGCGTTGTCCTTGCCCTGTGCGAGCTTTTCTCCGTTATAGGAGAACCAAGAGCCGCTCTTTTGCACAAGACCGAGCTCCATCGCGATATCCACGATCTCGCCGGCTTTGGAGATTCCTTTTCCGTAGAGGATATCAAATTCCGCAATACGGAAAGGCGGCGCGACCTTGTTTTTCACAACCTTGCATTTAACACGGTTGCCGTATACCTCGTCGCCCTGTTTGAGATTTTCAATCTTGCGCACGTCGATTCTCACCGACGAGTAGAATTTCAGTGCCCGACCGCCCGGCGTCGTTTCAGGGTTGCCGTACATTACGCCGACTTTTTCTCTGAGCTGATTGATAAAAATGACGACGCAGTTCGTCTTTGCAATCGAGCCGGAAAGCTTGCGCAGCGCCTGGCTCATCAGTCTCGCCTGCAAACCGACATGGCTGGAGCCCATATCGCCGTCGATTTCCTGCTGCGGAACGAGCGCCGCCACGGAGTCCACCACGACGACGTCGATTGCCCCGGAACGCACGAGCGCATCCGTGATTTCAAGCGCCTGCTCGCCGCTGTCGGGCTGCGACACCAAGAGATTGTCGATGTTGACGCCGAGCGCCTTCGCATAAACGGGGTCCAGCGCATGCTCCGCATCGATGAACGCCGCTTCTCCCCCAAGCTTCTGCACCTCGGCCGCAATATGGAGTGCGACGGTCGTCTTACCGGAGGATTCCGGCCCGAAAATCTCTACGATTCTGCCGCGCGGCACGCCCCCGATGCCGAGTGCGAGGTCAAGCGTCAGCGATCCTGTCGGAATCGCCTCCACGTTCATATGCGCGTTTTCGCCGAGCTTCATAATCGTTCCCTTGCCGAAATCCTTTTCGATTTGGGAAAGCGCCGTCGCAAGCGCTTTTTTCTTGTCCTCGGCGGAAACCGGCGCTACGACCGCACTTTTTTTCTTTTTATCTGCCATATTCCTGTCCCAATCCTTTCTCAGTTTGTTCAGATATCGTCGTCGGAGACATCGATTGCTTCCTCCTCGTCCGTTTTCATTGTCTCTTCCGTTTGCTCGGCTTTGCCGGCTGCCGCCTCAATCTCCGCCGTTTCTTCCTCCTCGGATTTCACCGCCGCAAAGCTGATGATATGCGCGTCGGCGGCCAGTCTCATGATGATAACGCCGGCCGTATTGTTCCCCTCATAAACCGGGATTCCCGAAACAGGCGTGCGAATCATTGTTCCGTCGTTGGTAATAATCATAATATCGTCGTTTTCACCGACGGAAGCAATTCCCGCAAGATATCCCGTCTTGCCCGTGATTTTTTGGCAGATGATGCCCATCGTGCCGCGGCTGTGCGCCGTATAGATATCAAACGCATTGCGTTTCCCGTATCCCTTTTCGGTCAAAGTAATCAGATGGCGGTTCTTCTCTACGATTGCCGCGCCGATGACGACATCGTCGCCGCGCAGCTTGATTCCGCGCACACCGCGCGCCGCACGTCCCATCACACGGGCATCCGTCTCCTTAAAGCGGACGGCTTTCCCCTCGCGTGTGGCGAGAATCACGTCGTTTTCTCCCGTCGTGTGCTTGACAAAAACAAGCTCGTCTCCGTCATCCAAATGAATGGCGATTTTGCCGCCCTTTCTCTGATACTCAAAATCTTTGATGTTCGCACGCTTGACGATGCCATGCCTTGTGACCATGACAAAGTACTCGTTTTCCTCAAAGCCCGCAACCGAAATAACGGAGGTAATCTTCTCTCCCTCGCCCATATCGATTACATTTACGATATTGGTGCCCTTCGCCGTCCGGGAAGCCTCGGGAATCTGATAGGCTTTTTTCATATAAACTCTGCCCGTATTGGTGAACAGAAGCAGACAACTGTGGGAATCCGCGATGATGACGTCCTCGACAAAATCCTCCTCCTTTGTGGTCATGCCGATGATGCCCTTTCCGCCGCGCTTCTGCGCGGAATACGTCGCGGCAGGCGCGCGCTTGATATAACCCGCGTGCGTCATCGTAATCACACATTCATGCCGCTCAATGAGGTCCTCGTCGATGATATCGTCGATTGCGGAGGAAATCTCCGTGCGTCTCCCGTCCGAAAATTTCTCCTTGATGGCGAGAAGCTCTTCCTCCAAAATGGATTGCAGCTTGCTCTCGTCCGCGAGAATGCCTTCCAGCTCTTCAATTAAAGCCTGTTTTGCGGCCAGCTCATCCTCGATTTTAAGCCGTTCAAGTCCCGCAAGGCTTCCGAGCGTCATATCGACAATCGCCTGCGCCTGAACCTGTGAGAGGCCGAACCTGCTCACAAGCGCATCCCTTGCATCCTGCTTTGACGAGCTCTTTCGGATGGTATCGATGACTTCGTCGATATCGTCGAGCGCGAGCTTGAGCCCTTCGAGAATATGCACTCTGGCACGTGTTCTGTCAAGCTCAAAAATCGTTCTGCGGCGAATGACGTTCTCTTGGTGCGCAATATAATGACGCAGAATATCCCGCAAACCGAGCAGCTTCGGTTCCCCATTCACAAGTGCAATCATATTGACGGCACAGGTGTCCTGAAGCTGTGTATATTTATAAAGCTGATTGAGAATCACCTGTCCATTGGCGTCGCGGCGGTATTCAATGACGATTTTCATGCCCGCCTTGCCGGATTCGTCGCGGATTTCCGTGATACCGTCGACACGCTTGTCCTTGACAAGCTCCGCAATCGACTCCACAAGCATGCTTTTGTTGACCTGATACGGAATCTCCGTCACGACGATTCTGCGTTTGTTTTCGTCCACTTCGGCGCGCGCACGCACGATAATGCGTCCCTTGCCGGTCTGATATGCCTGATAAATGCCGGAGGAACCGCAGATAATGCCATAGGTTGGGAAATCCGGCCCCTTGATATAATTCATCAGCTCCGCGACGGTTGCATCCGGATGCTTCATAAAATAGATTGTCCCGTCAATAACCTCTCCGAGATTATGGGGCGGCACATTCGTCGCCATACCGACGGCGATTCCCACCGAGCCGTTGACAAGAAGATTCGGGAATCTCGACGGAAGCACCTGCGGCTCTTCAAGGCGGTTATCGAAGTTCGGATCGAAATCGACAACATTCTTGTCGATATCCGTCATCATTTCGTTGGCGAGCCTCGACATTCTCGCCTCCGTATAACGGTAAGCGGCGGCGCCGTCGCCGTCTACGTTGCCGAAGTTTCCGTGTCCTTCGACGAGCGGATAACGCATATTGAACGGCTGTGCAAGACGCACCATCGCGTCGTAAACGGAAGCGTCTCCGTGCGGATGATAACGGCCGAGCACGTTTCCGACCGTCGTCGCGGATTTGCAGAACGGTCTGTCATAGGTCAGCTTATCCTGATACATTGCGTAAAGGATTCTGCGGTGGACAGGCTTGAGTCCGTCGCGGACATCGGGAAGCGCACGTGCCACAATGACGCTCATCGCATATTCGATGAACGATTTCTGCACGCGCTTTCCCATTTCCACGTCGACTATTTTCTGATTTTCATACGATATGTCTCTGTGTTCCATGAATTTTGAAATCCCTTTCGTTTTCTCACTTATCGGAGATTAAATATCAAGATTGACCGCGTATTTTGCATTCTGCTCGATGAATAGACGTCTCGGTTCCACCTTGTCGCCCATCAGCACGGAGAAAATCTCATCGCATGCCATAGCATCCTCGATATCGACGCGCAGAAGCGTTCTCTTCTCCGGGTCCATTGTGGTCTCCCAAAGCTGTTCCGGGTCCATTTCACCAAGACCTTTATAGCGTTCCGCCTGAGCGCCGGAGCCGAGCTCTTTGATATAAATATCTCTCTCGTCGTCGGAAAAAGCATAGCGGACCTGTTTTCCCTTGTGCACCTTGAAAAGCGGCGGCTGCGCGAGGAATACATGTCCTTCCTCAATGAGCTTTCTCATATGCCGGAAGAAGAACGTAAGAAGCAGAATTTGGATATGAGAGCCGTCGACATCGGCATCGGCCATGATAATGATTTTTCCGTAACGAAGCTTTGTAATATCGAATTCCTCACCGATTCCGCAGCCGAGCGCCTGTATGATCGGAATCAGCTGCGTATTGGCGTAAATCTTGTCGAGCCGGCTCTTCTCGACATTCAAAACCTTACCGCGCATGGGCAGGATCGCCTGAAAATGGCTGTCACGTCCGTCCTTTGCGGAACCGCCTGCGGAATTACCCTCGACAAGATACAGCTCGGTAAATTCCTTGCGCTTCTCATGACAGTCCGCAAGCTTGCCGGGAAGTCCCGCCCCCTCGAGCGGACTTTTTCTGCGCGCATTTTCCCTTGCGCGGCGCGCCGCTTCTCTCGCGCGGGAAGCGGATATCGCTTTGTCGATGATCGTTTTGGCGACATTCGGGTTTTCCTCGAAAAATTCATTGAGCTTGGCGGTCACAAGACTGCTGACAAAGCCGCGCATTTCGGAATTTCCGAGCTTTCCTTTGGTCTGCCCTTCAAACTGCGGTTCCCTTAGTTTAACGGATATCACCGCACAGATTCCCTCGCGCACATCGTCGCCCGACAGCGGAGGATCGTTGTCTTTCAGAAAATTCTTTTTTCTCGCGTAATTGTTGATGACGCGCGTAAGGGACATTTTAAAGCCGTCCTCGTGCATGCCGCCCTCCGGCGTCACGATGTTATTGGCAAAAGACATCAGCGTTTCGTTGTAGCTGTCGTTATACTGAATGGCGATCTCCGCGGATTTGTCGTCCGTTTCACTTTCCATATAAATGACGTTGTGGAGCACTTCGCCGTGCTTGATGGCGTTGAGATGCTCGACAAAGCTGCGCACGCCGCCCTCATAATACAGCTCGTTTGTGATAAGCTCCTCACCGCGCGCATCCGTCACGGTAATCTTAATGCCGGCGTTGAGAAACGCCTGCTCTCTCATCCGGTTGAGAATGGTATTATAATCAAATTCGACCGTTTCCGTAAAAATTTCGGAATCCGGCATAAAACGGACATACAGTCCGTGCTTCTCCCCACAGGAACCGACATGCAGGAAGGGTCTTGCGACCTTTCCTCTTTCAAACCGTTCCGTATACATCTCGCCGTCATGGCAGTTTTCGATTTCCGTCCATACGGAAAGCGCATTCACGACGGAAGCGCCGACGCCGTGCAAGCCGCCCGAGAATTTATAACCGCCCGCGCCGAATTTTCCGCCGGCGTGAAGCACGGTGAATACGACCTCCGTTGTCGGAATGCCAAGCTTTGCGTTCATACCGCTCGGAATACCGCGTCCATTGTCCTGAACGGATACGCTTCCGTCCGGATGAAAGGTCACTTCTACCTCCGTACAAACCCCCGCCATCGCCTCATCGATGGAATTGTCCACGATTTCATATACGAGATGATGAAGACCCCTCTGCGAGGTGGAGCCGATATACATACCGGGACGCTTTCTAACCGCTTCAAGTCCCTCTAAAACCTGAATCTGACCATCCTCATATACGTTGTTTCCGGTGCTGTTGTTTTCCGCCATGTTTTCCTTTTCCTTTCATACATGTTCCGAATCAAAGAATATCCTCTGCCCTTTGACAGAGTGTTTTTACCGACAGCTGTGAAAAATAAACGGTGTTTTTTCCCTTTACCGCCGTCACGACGAACGATTTCGGAAGTTCGTACGTCACATTCACGGTTTCTCCTCTTTTTTCACTGCCGGAGAGATAATTTTTTGTATTTTTCGATATCGTTGCGGTATCCGTATCGAATATCCCGACGATATCGGAAAGCTTAATATTTTTGTTGTTCCCCACATGAAGATACATAAAACCTCACAGAATACTGACTATCAATAAAGTTAAATAACCAATCGGGCATATAAGTGCCAAAACTCCATTGACTGCAAGAAGTGCACGCGCCGAATTGCGCGTTGCTCTCACCTCACACTTAACATTGAAGCAAGACAAAACCGCACCGATAAGCCCTGATATCGCAGCAGCGATTGATATCATCATGGCACGCCCCAATGCCGCCATGCTCAAAAATTCAATAAAAATCATTGCCGGAGTGTCACTTTCGCTTGCCGCCGCCGTAATTTCCAAAAAGCTCGAAAACGCAAAGATGAGCGGAAAATACAATAAAATGCTGAACATGAGAAAAAGAATCGAAAAACACCAGCAAGACAGATGCTCTTTTTTCAGCATAAGATTTCCTCCCGTCGGCGATATGATAAAATTCTTTTCCTTATGAGAGACGAGAAGTGCTATTGATTATCTGTATGCATAAAAATATCGCAAACAGAGACAGGACAATCGCAAGAATCCAGCGGATTTTCTCTTTTCGGGCAGATTTATCACCGGTAAGTATAGGTTCCATTCTCAACATAAATCCTCGTCGTATTTCCAATGCCTTCAAAATCGCTTTCGTCACAGGTCGTGATAATCACCTGTCTCCCCGAAAGCTCGGAAAGAATATAATTCTTCCGGTCGCGGTCAAGCTCGGAAAGGACATCGTCGAGCAAAAAAACCGGGTATTCGCCGCTTTCCTCCCTTGAAATTTCACCCTCCGCAAGCTTCATGGAAAGCGCAATGCTTCTTTGCTGGCCTTGGGATGCGAAAATTTTCGCATTTTTCCCGTCAAGCCGGATTTCAAAATCGTCACGGTGTGCGCCCGCCAGCGTGGAGCCGATCAAAATTTCCTTTTGTATATCCTTAGAGAGCACTCTTCTGTATTTTTCCAGATTCGTTTCTTTATCGAAAAGCTCTTCCATCGTTTCACCCGCAATATGAGATAAATACCGAATATCAACGCTTTCCCGCCCGTTTGTCATCTCCGCCATATAATGGCCCACATGCGTGAAAAGGCGATCCAAATATTTCGCCCTTATCTGCGTGATAAAAGCGGCGCTTTGCGCCAGCTTTTCCGATAAAATCTCAACTGTCAGGGAAAAGCCCTCCCGATTTTCCTCATAGTTTCGGAGAAGCGCATTTCTCTGCTCCAATATTTTTTTGTGTTCCATCAGCGCGGCAAGGTAAGGTCTGTTTATCTGAGAGATCGCATGGTCGAGGAAGCTTCGCCTTTCCGCCGGCTCGCTTTTTACAATGGCGAGGTGCTCCGGGCAGAATAATACCGCCTTAAAATTTCCGATGAAATTCGACATCCTGCCGATCTTAACGCCGTTTTTGAACATCTCCTTGGAAAGATCGCGGAAAAGCCGTATCGACATTTTGTTTTCCCTCACGGAATCGACATAGGCGATGCTGATCTGCCCATGATTTTCCTCCGATTTGATGAGATCTCTTTCCTTGGCATGACGAAAGCTTTTCCCGCTGCCGAAAAGATAAATCCCCTCAATCACATTTGTTTTTCCTTGGGCGTTTTTTCCGTAAAGGATATTGATTCCCCGATCAAATGAAAAAGGAAAATGCTCGATATTTCTGTAATTTTCAAATACGGCGCAGTCAAGATACATACTCAGTCTCTCATTTTGACGGGGAGCGCGAGATACAAGAAGCTGGAACCATCCTCTCTCATGCTCGCCCCTTCTATAATCATACTCATATAGGAGGACGTCAAAGACAGCTTCAAAACGTCGTCGTCCGTCGCACGCAGGATTTCAATCAAATATTTGCACGGGAAGTAAATTTCAAGGTCGTCGCCCTTTTTCTCGATGTTGATTTCATCAAAGAAATTTCCGGACACGGATACCACGCTGACGCCGAGCAAATTCTCGCCAAACTGAAAACGCACGTTGCTTTTTGCCTGTCCCGCGACTCTTTCCTCCGTCACGACGGCAGCTCTTTCAAGCGAATCCTCAAGGGCGTTTCTGTCGATTTCCACAAAGGTTTTGCTTTCTTTCGGAATGAATCTCTTATATTCGATATAAGGTACGTCGATCAGACGTGAGAAAAGCGTCGCTTCCTTCTCCTCGGCTCCGCATTTCATGCCGAAGCTGAAAAGCGCATGCTTTCTCGTCAGAGAAAACTGAACAGTTTCATCCTTATCTTCAAGAAGCCTTGCAAGCTCCGCCACGGTTTTCCCGGGTATCAGGAAGCTGATTTCCGTTTCTCCGCCTTTGGTCACGATATTCGTTCCGTATTTTACATTTCTCACAGCCAGCTGATAGCTGTCGCAGCCGACGACGGTCACGCCGTCCTCCGCAATCTCAAAATAAAGTCCCATCAAGGCAGGACGTGTCTCGTCCTGCGCCACGGCAAACATGGTCTGATTGATCAGCCTTTTGAGCATCTTCTGCGGGAGAGAAAAACGCCTGTCCGGATTGAGCTCCGGCATCTGAGGAAACGCATCTCCCGAAATATAATGGAGCTGAAACTTTGTGCGGCCGCTCGAAATCGTCGCAAGCCCGCCTTCTCCCTCGTCCGCCGTTTCAATCGTGACGTCGCCGGGCATATATTTGACAATGCTGGAAAGCTTGTTTCCGTTCATAACGATAGCACCACCGCTTTCAACCTGCGCGCTTATCATGATTTTGATTCCTTTTTCGAGATCATAAGCGCAAAGCTGGCATTTCTTTTCTCCGATTGTCGTAATCAGGATTCCTTCTATCGCGTTGATGGTTTTTTCCGTGGAAACGCATCCGAGGGATTTTGTGATGGCGAGCAGCAGCTCGTCCTTTTTGAAGGTGACTTTCATGGTTCCTCCTGCCTTTCGATATTGATATGCAGAGCATCTGCCGTATTGTATTTTCAACATCGTTCTCTTTTCGTTGTTCTTTTAAAAAGAGAAGATAAAAATAATGTTTGTAGTATTCGTGTTAGAGTGCGTCGAAACTTTTGAAAACCCGAAAAAATCTTAGAATGAACGGGAAAAAGCGGATTTTCTCTTTGTGAAAAAGTGTTTTGAAAATCGGGAGAAATTTTGTTTTCGTCTGTGAAAAACCGGATTGAAAAAGCGCGGATGGGTAAAATCTGAAAAAATAAGTCTGTGGAAAAGAAGAATTTGTGGAGAAAAAGTTGGAGAGAATTTTGATTTCCAAAAATGGAAAATCAAACGGAAGAAACAGTAAGAGTCTAAAATTGGTGAATGTTGAAAAAATTTCAAATTTTCAACAAGGAATATGGGAGCAAAAAGAGAAGAAAATCAAGATTTTCAACAGGTTTTTCCACAGCCTGTGGAAAAATAAAATTCAGAATCAAAGAACTGCTTTTCCATTTCCAATTTGTCACATAAATTCATTGCAGATGCTGTTGATTTCATATTCAAAGGAGCTGTCCTCCGCCATTTTGTTTTTGATTACATCGACGGAGGCGAGAATCGTCGTATGGTCGCGGCCGAATATTTTCGCCGTGTTTTGGAGGGAAATATTGGTTACGCGGCGAATGACGTAGATTGCAATATGTCGGGGCAAGGCAATTTCGTTGGTTCTCTTTTTCCCTTTGATATCCTCTACTGATATGTTATATCGTTTTGAGATATTTTCGATGATTTGCTCGGCTACAAGCGCCGGCGGAACGGTACCGGAAATCACGCCGGAAAGCACGTTTCTTGCAATATCCACCGTGATGGTGGAGCCGTTGACAAAGCTGTATGCACCGAGCTTTTTGATGACGCCTTCGAGCTGACGGATATTGCTCTTGACGTTTTCCCCAAGAAAGTTCAGAACATCATCGGAAAGCTTGACATTCATAATCTGTGCCTTGCGTTTCAGAATAGCGACGCGCAGCTCCGTGTCCGGCGGCTGGATATCGACGATAAGCCCCCCTTCAAAACGGCTTTGAATCCGTTCCTCCAAATGCTGAATGTCTTTCGGGGGACGGTCGGAGGTTAGAATAATCTGCTTTCCCGCGTCATATAGGGAATTGAACGTATGGAAAAATTCCTCTTGTGTTGCGACCTTGCCGGCAATAAACTGAATGTCGTCGATCAGCAGCATGTCGGCGTTGCGGTATTTTTCCTTGAATTTGGAGGTCGTTTTCTTTTCGATTGAACGGACGAGCTCGTTTGTGAAATCCTCTCCCTTGACGAAGATAATATTGAAAGTCGGTCTTGTCCGCTTGACCTCGTTTGCAATCGCTTTCATCAGATGGGTTTTTCCGAGACCGCTGGCTCCGTATAGAAAGAGCGGATTATATGCGGTCGGATGATTGGCTACCGCAACGGAAGCGGCATGCGCGAGCTTGTTGGAGCTTCCCACAATGAAATTTTCAAAGGTATAGTCCTTTTCCGAAACAAAGGCAGAACCGCTTATCTCGCTTTGTGCCTCGGAATCCGCTGTATCGGCCTCGGGAATATCCGGTTTTTTGATTTCCTCGGATAAGGCATTTTCAAGACGGAAGGAGGATTTTGCAAAAATTTTGACAGTTATATGAAAGTTTAAAGTATCGTCGAATATCTTTTCAATTTCAGGCGCATATTTTTTATTCAATAAATCGACAAAGCCATCGCTTGTGGTTGTAATGAAGCCTTTTTCGTCGTCAAGATAGACAAGCTCAAAATTGTTGAACCAAAGCTCCATGACCGCATCCGTGTATTTTTTTGAAAGCTCGTCGAATACGATATTCCAAATGTCCTTGTAGGAATTCAAGTTTTTCCCTCTTTCCGGTTTTTGATTTTCCGCCGCTTGAAATAGAAATAAGTTCGGCAACACCATAGATTATATAATAATATATAATATTATATCATATAACGATGGAAAAATCAAGGTATATTTTAGGATTCCTGCTTTTCCTTTGTCTAAATGAAAATAAAAAATGGAGCAAAGGATAAAAATATAAAAATAACAGTGGAAATCGGCTGAAATTTATGATACACTGATTGCGAAAACAAGGTATTTTAGATGTAGGTCAATTTGTTCGGAGGAAAAAATGACAACGATAAAGCTTTTGATGCTCGGCGATGTGAGCCGTCCCGCATCCTGTGATTATCTTGCGGAAAAGCTATGGACTTACCGAAAGGAAAACGAAATCGATTTTGCCGTTGTCAACGGAGAAAACAGCGCCGAGGGAAACGGAATCGATAAAACGTCGGCGCATACACTGCTTTCTGCGGGCGCCGACGTCATTACAACAGGGAACCATGCGTTTCGCCGCTATGATGCAAAAAATTTGTTTGAGAAAAACAAAAATATCCTGCGGCCGGCAAATTTTCCGGGAAGTGTTCCGGGAGACGGGGCTGTTTTGACGGAAGCTGCGGGAATGTCGGTTCTTGTTATCAACATACTTGGAATTGTCATGATGGAGCCGCTTGAAAATCCGTTTGTCTGCGCCGACAGGATATTGAAGCGCTACGAGGGAGAATATGATATTTCCATCCTTGACTTCCATGCGGAAGCGACCTCCGAAAAGCAGGCACTCTCCCATTATCTCGACGGAAGAGTGACAGTCTTTTTCGGCACGCACACGCATGTGGCGACGGCGGACGAATGTATTCTGCCGAAGGGAACGGCATATATCACCGACGTCGGCATGTGCGGACCGGATTTCAGCGTGCTTGGAATCAAGCCCGAATGCATCATAGAGAAAATGACGACCTATCTGCCGGTGAAATTCATTCCGTCGGAAAATAAGATTACGGCGCATGGAATCCTTGTGGAAATCGACAGGGAAACAAAAAGGGCGGTTTCGATTCGGCGCATTGCGTTTTGAATTTGCCGGAATATGTGTGAAAAATGAAAGCGGAAAAGACTCCAATAACGATACGAATGGCTGATATAAGCGACGCCGAAGCCCTGTTGAGGATTTATGCGCCGTATGTGGAAAAAACCGCAGTCACTTTTGAATATGAAGTGCCGACAGTTGAGGAATTTCGAGCGAGAATCGAAAAAGTCAGAGGAAAATATCCGTATCTTGCCGCGGTGGAAAATGGAACGGTTGTCGGCTATTCCTATGCGAAGCCGTTCGGAGAGCGGGCAGCCTATGAAAGAGCTGCGGAAACGGTTCTCTATATCTCGGAAAGCCAAAGGGGAAAAGGGATAGGGACGCTTCTTTACAGCAGACTTGAAGAAATTTTAAAGCGGCAAAATATCGTCAACTTATATGCGAGCATCGCCGTCACAAAGGGAGAGGACGACATGTATCTGACAAAGGCAAGTCCTGCGTTCCATGCCGTCCGCGGATACCGCGAGATCGGATATTTTACAAAATGCGGGTATAAATTTGGAAATTGGTACGATATGATTTGGATGGAAAAATTTATCGGTTCTCACGATATGGCTCCAAAAGCATTTCTGCCTGTCACAGAGCTTACGGAAAAAATTTGATAAGCGTACCGACGAAAATTCAAAAAATAAAATTTCAGGAGAAAACATGAATATTATCAAGGATAAAGCGCTTGCAAAAAGCGGACATGACAAAATAAACTGGGTGAAAAGCTATATGCCGGTTTTAAATTCCATCGAGGCGGAATTTGAGAGAACAAAACCGTTTGCCGGCAAAAAAATCGCGATGTCGATTCATTTGGAGGCAAAAACGGCGTATCTTGCCACGGTATTGCGTGCGGGGGGCGCCGAGGTACATTCCACCGGCTGCAATCCGCTTTCCACGCAGGACGACGTTGCGGCAGCTCTCTCCGAGCTTGGTGTGAACGTATATGCCGTCCGTGGTGTGGACGAAAAGACATATATATCCCATCTTACCCGCGCGCTTTCCTGTCATCCGGATGTCATCATCGACGACGGAGGGGATTTCATCGGGCTTCTGCACGGAGACTGCCGTGCATACGGCGACAGGCTGCTCGGCGGCTGTGAGGAGACGACGACGGGCATACATAGACTCCGCCAGAGAGAGGCCGCGGGAACGCTCGATTATACGATGATCGATATCAACGACGCGGACTGCAAGCATCTTTTCGACAATCGATACGGCACGGGGCAGTCCACGCTGGACGCTGTCATGCATGCGACAAATCTCGTGATCGCCGGCAAAAAGGCGGTTGTGGCCGGCTACGGCTGGTGCGGCAAGGGAATCGCAAAGCGGCTTGCCGGCATGGGCGCCGTCGTGATTGTGACGGAAGTCGATCCGGTGCGCGCATTGGAAGCGACAATGGACGGATTCACCGTCATGAAAATGGACGATGCGGCGGCGGTCGGAGATCTTTTTATCACCGCAACGGGCTGTGAAAACGTCATCGTGGGGCGCCATTTTGCAAAAATGAAGGACGGCGTCCTGCTTGCCAATTCCGGACATTTCAATGTTGAAATCAACAAAAACGACCTGCTGGCGCTTTGCGTATCGCACAAACAGCGCAAGCCGGATATCGAGGGCTTTGAGATGGCCGACGGGCGAACGCTCAATCTGCTTGCGGACGGCAGACTTGTCAATCTTGCCGCCGGCAACGGGCATCCTGCGGAAATCATGGATATGAGCTTTGCACTTCAAGCGAAATGTCTCGAATATCTCGTGCGTCATCCGGGGTTTGAACATAAGCTGTATCCCGTTCCGCGTGAGACGGATATCGCCGTTGCGCGGCTGAAGCTTGAAAAAACAGGCGTTTCCATCGATCGGCTGACGCCGGAGCAGGAACGGTATCTCGGAATATCCCATACTTGAAAATTCTATATTTTTATGTTAAGATATACGCGAAAAATTATAATATGGAGTGGAAAGGCTAAATTTCAAAATGGCAGAGCTTAAACTGTACGGCTGTACTGTAAACTATCTAAAAAATCCTTGCGGCATCGACGAAAATCCGAGGTTTTCCTATAAAATTTCCGCGACCGGCCGCGGCGGACGTCAGCTTTCCCGCAGGATCCGTGTGACGGATGTCATGACGGGACAGATTCTTTGGGACAGCGGCGAGGTGGAATCGGAAAATCAGATTTTGATTCCGTATGAGGGGGAGTCGCTTTCTCCTTTGACAAAATATGAATATCAAATCGATATCAAAACGGATTCGGGAGAAGCAGCCTCCGGTAAAGGGACGTTTGTCACGGGCAAGCTCGGTGAAAAATGGAGCGGCAAATGGATCTCCGCCGATTTCAAAAGAACAAGAGAAGAATTTCTCGGTGCGCAGTACCTGAGAAAGGAATTTACACTTTCCGGCACTGTGCGTTCCGCCTATCTTGCGATATGCGGACTCGGATATTTTGAAGCCTATCTTAACGGAAAAAAGACAGGAGACGATATGCTCTCCCCTGCATTTACCCGCTATGATGCGGAATGCATGTATATGGTTTATGACGTTCTGCCGCTTGTAAAAAGCGGGAAAAACACCGTCGGCGTGATTCTTGGAAACGGCTGGTACAACTGCTTTGCGGAGGATCCGTGGAATACCCGTGCCGCGAGCTGGCGGCATGTTCCGAAGCTCATTTCGGAGCTTCATATCACCTATGAGGACGGCAGAGAGGAGACGGTTGTTTCCGATCCGACATGGAAGTCGTCGAAAGGTCCCATCACGTTCAACGGCATCCGCAACGGGGAATTTTACGACGCACGGCTCGAGCTTGGGGATTGGACGGTCTCCGGCTATGACGACGGCGAATGGAGTAAAACAAAAATCATGAAAAGCCCGGGCGGACTGCTCATCGCCATGGAAATGGAGCCGATCCGCGTGCGTAAAGTGTTTCCCGCGAAGAAAATGTGGAAGTCGGAGAACGGCTATGTATTCGACATCGGACAAAATCAGGCGGGCGTCGGCCGCTTTCGGGTGCGCGGCGCCGCCGGGACGGAAATCACATTCCGCTATTCCGACGTGCTGACGGAGGCAGGGGAAATCGACGTTTCCGCAATCGGCTGCTTTGTCAAAAGCGGAGAATTTCAGACGGATAAATACATCAAGAAAAGCGACGGAGAAGAGGAGTGGAATGCGGTCTTTACGTATCATGGCTTCCAATACGTCGAGGTATCCGGCATCGACTATGAGCCGCAGCTCTCCGACGTATCCGCGCTGACGCTTTGCACGGATGTGGAAAACATCGGTATGTTCTCCTGCTCGGACGAGCTGCTCGGAAAGCTCCAGCAGCTTTGCCGCTGGTCGACAATTTCCAATATGCACTCGATTCCGACGGACTGTCCGCATCGCGAAAAGAACGGCTGGACGGGCGACGTTTCCCTTTCCTCGGAGCAGATGCTCACGAATTTCGGCACGCGCGCATTCCTTTCCAAATGGAGCCGCGATATGCGAACCTCACAGCGTCCGGCGGGGCAGATTCCCTGCGTGGTGCCGTCCACGGGCTGGGGCTATTACGGCCTTATGGGACCCGACTGGTCGAGCGCGCTGATTACGGTGCCCTATAATATCTATCTTTACAACGCGGATATCGAAATTCTACGGCTGAATTATGAGCCCATCAAGCGGAACTGCGACTTTATGGAGTCGATGACGGTCGATTATACGCTGAATTACGGCACCGGCGACTGGTGCGCGCCGTTTGAAGGGCCGGCTATCGGCAAAAATATGGGCTCCTATAAGTGCCCGGTCGAGGTTTCGGACACCGGATTTTTCTATAACGCCGCGATGACGGTCGTGAAAATGGCACGTCTTTTCGGCAACGAGGCCGACGAGGCGTATTATGGAGCGCTGGCGGAGAAAATCAAGACAGCTTTCCGTGAAAAATTCTTTGATAAGGAAACCTATACTGTAAAGGGCGATTGTCAAACCGCGACGGCCGTCATGCTGTATTTCGGTCTTTGTGAGGAGGAGGAACGCGAACCGCTCCTGCGCCGCCTCATCGAACAGATTGAAGAAAAGGACTGGCATCTCGATTTCGGTGTGCTCGGCTGTAAATTTGTCATGCACACGCTCGGCGCGATGGGCGAGGGCAACATAGGCCACCGGATGCTGGCACAGCGCACGTTCCCGGGCTGTCAGAGATGGATTGAGCTTGGCGCGACGACGCTTTGGGAATGCTGGAACGGCGGCGGCTCCCACAATCACCATATGTTTTCCGATTTGTCCTCTTTCCTCTATAAATATGTCGGAGGCATTTCACCCGACGAAAAAGAACCGGGCTTCCGCCATACGATCCTCCGCCCTGCGGTGGACTGCGGCATGGAAAGCGCGTCCGCGTCTCATGATTCGATGTATGGCGAGGTCGCCTGCTATTGGGCAAATCGCGGCGGCAGGCTGTCGCTGAATTTGAAGGTCCCGTTCGGCTGTCATGCGACGCTGTATCTGCCGAAAAAGCACATGAACACACTGAAAGAGGGCGATAAGCCCGCCTATCTGCTCGGAAAATTCGGGGAAAACGATAAGGAGTTCTTTGTGGAGCTTTCATCGGGAGAGTATCAGCTTACGGAGTAAGTTTTTTGAAATCGGAACAAAAAATAAGGAGGAGCCATGCCGAAAATCATTCATACGGCGGACATCCATCTGGATGCGCCGTTTTCCCTTTTTGACGTGCAGAAGGCGCAGGTGCGTAAAAACGAGCTTCGCGGCACGTTTTCTTCTCTCATATTGCTTGCCAAAACCGAAAAGGCGGATATCATGATTCTTGCGGGCGACCTTTTTGACAGCGGCTTTGTGACAAAGGAGACGACTTCCCTGCTCATCTCCCAGTTTGCCTCCGTGCCGGAATGCCGGTTTGTCATTGTGCCGGGCAATCATGATTTTATATCTTCGCGCAGTCCGTATAAGAAGGAGCTTTTTCCTCCGAACGTCTATATTTTTGAGGATGAGCGCATCTCGAAAATTTCCTTTGACGAAATCGGCGTCGATGTTTACGGCTTTGCCTATACATCTGAAAGATATACGGAAAATCCGCTTACGGCACCTCTCATGCTCGACCGCAGAAAAATCAATATTCTCGCCGCGCACTGCGATCTTTACGGAAAATCGGACTGCTGTCCGCTCACGCCCGCCGATCTTGCGCGCAGCGGCTTCGACTATGCTGCGCTCGGGCATATTCATAAAGGCGGGGACGTGAAGCTTGCCGGCGGTACTTATTACGCATACAGCGGTTGCCCCGAGGGGCGTTCCTTCGACGAATGCGGCATCAAGGGCGTCATTCTCTGTGAGATGAACAAGGATTCGGGCAAGCTTTCCGCTTCCTTTGCGAGCCGGCGGATATGCCGGCGCCATTATGAGAAGATTTCCGTCGATGTGACCGGCGTTTCCTCCAATGCGGAGCTTTGCGACAGGATAAAATCCGCGCTCACCGAAGAAAACTGCGGCGCGGATGCGCTTGTCCGCGTAAAGCTCTGCGGCAGAATCTCTCCCGAGGCCGCGCTGTCGCCGGAAAAGCTCTCGGCCCAGATGTTCGGCGTGTTTTATCTTGAAATCCAGAATGATACCGTTCCGCTTCTTAACGATGAAGAGCTGAAAAACGATATCTCCATCCGCGGCGCGTTTTTCCGCGAGCTTCTGCCGATGTTGGAGAGCGAGAACGAGGAGGAGCGCCGCACCGCCGCCGCCGCTCTCCGCTATGGACTCGACGCGCTGGACGGCGAGGACGTCGTGGATTTCTGATTTTACAGAAAATTTATAAATTCAGGCTGTTTTTTCGATGATTCGGGTGTATACTGTTTGCGAAGAAACAGATGAAAGATAAAGGAGTATCATATGACAAAAATCGAAACACTTGGGGCGCATTTTCCGGACGGAGTGGACGCGTTTATCACGTCCGATGAGAAAACCTGTTTTTATCTTTCCGAGTTCCTGTTTTCGGACGGACTTGTCTTTGTGACAAAGAAAAACGCCTATCTGTTTACGGATTTCCGCTATATAGAGGCGGCGGAGGCGGAAACTGTCGGCTGCCATATCTCCGTCGGCAGCCGATATGAGGAGATCCGCGGGATCATTGCGGAAGAAGGGATTAAAACAATCGGTTTTGAGGACGACCTGCTCTCCGTTGCCGGACTGGAACGGTTCAAAAAGGAATTTCCGTCGTGCGGGTTTGTTCCGATGGGCGGGACCGTCAGAACGCTTGCCGAATACAAGACCGAGCGGGAAATGGAGCTTGTGCGCGGCGCACAGGCGATCACGGACGAGGCTTTTTCCGCGGTGCTTTCCCTGCTCCGTCCCGACATGACGGAAACCGATGTCGCCGCGGAAATCGAATATCAGATGAAAAAGCGCGGCGCTTCTGGCACAAGCTTCGATACGATCGCCGTATCCGGCACGAATTCTGCGCGTCCGCACGGCGTGCCGCGTCCCGTAACGCTGGAAAAAGGCTTTTTGACGATGGATTTCGGCTGCATATGGCGTGGATATTGCTCGGATATGACGCGCACGGTCGTCATCGGACGCGCCGACGATGAGATGAAAAAGGTGTATGACACTGTGCTTGCCGCGCAGCGCGCGGCGCTCGACGCTGTCCGTGAGGGTATGACAGGTGCGGAGCTTGACCGTGTGGCGCGCGACCTCATAAACGCCGCAGGCTACGAGGGATGCTTCGGTCATGGGCTCGGTCATGGCGTCGGCATCTATATCCATGAGAATCCGAGGGTATCTCCCGCCGGGAAAACAAAGCTTGCCAAAGGCCATATTTTCACGGTGGAGCCGGGAATTTATCTGAAAGGAAAATACGGCGTCCGAATCGAGGATATGGTGCAGATGACGGAAAACGGACCGGTCGATATCACAAAAAGTCCGAAGGAGCTCATTGAAATCGGCTGAAAACGGAGCAAAAAGGCATAAAATATCAAAAAAGACTTGATATTTTCAGATTTTTGCGCTACAATATAAAAGTGATTCAAACGATTTTTTGACAGATAGTTTTTGGAGGTATTTTTTCTATGGTTATCGCAGGAGATTTTAAGAATGGCGTTACGTTTGAAATGGACGGCAACGTCATGCAGGTTATCGAATTTCAGCATGTCAAGCCGGGCAAGGGCGCGGCATTTGTCCGCACAAAGCTGCGCAACGTCATCACGGGAGCCGTGACGGAGACGACTTTCAATCCTACAGATAAATTCCCGCCGGCCGTCGTCGAAAGACGCGACATGCAGTACAGCTATAACGACGGCGATCTCTACTATTTTATGGATATGGAAACCTTTGAGCAGATTCCCGTTTCCAAAGACCTTCTTCCCGACAGCTTCAAGTTCGTCAAGGAAGAGATGATGTGCCGTCTTGTCTCCTATAAAGGCAATGTTTTCAGCGTAGAGCCGCCGATGTTTGTCGAGCTTGAGGTGGTTTCCACGGAGCCCGGCTTCAAGGGAAACACCGCGACCGGTACGACAAAGCCCGCGACGCTGGAAACGGGAGCCGTCATCAAGGTACCGCTTTTTATCGACAACGGAACAAGGCTTCGCATCGATACGAGAACGGGCGAATACATTGAAAGAGCCTGATTTACGGCTGGCGGAAAAATTTTCAATTTTTCCCGTTTCGATTTGTTAAAAAAGACGATGGAATGTTTATTTTCGTCTGGGAACAGCAAATAATAAAGGAATAAAAAGAAAGGACGCTTACGGCGGGATTTGCCGAAAGCGCGGAGGTTATGCTTATGAAGATTTCCGAAAAGGTTGCCTATATCAAAGGACTTGCCGAGGGTCTCTCTTTGGATGAGAAAACACCGGAAGGCAAGGTGCTTGCATCCATTATCGACGTACTTGACGATATGGCAAAGGCGATATCCGGTCTTAAAGAGGATACGGAATATCTTGACGCCTATGTGGAAGAGATCGACGAGGATCTCGGCACACTTGAAGAGGATTATTACGAATGCGACTGCTGCTGCGACGATGATTGCTGCTGTGACGACGACTGTGACTGCTGCGATGATGAGGATTTTGTCGAGGTGGAGTGTCCGGAATGCGGTGAAACCGTGTGTCTCGACGACACGATCGATTTTGATCATGTCACCTGCCCTGCCTGCGGCGCCGAATTCAGCTGTGTATGCGATTGCTGCGATGAAGACGACGAGGATGATTGCTGCTGCGGCTGCGAGAGTGACGATTGACCCCACACATTTGCCGAATTTGAAAAAGCCGTCTCTCATGACGGCTTTTTATGACCTCGGTTAAAAAGCAAGGAGATTTATAATGAAACAGATGAAAAAGATTCTCAGTATCGTGCTGATATTGTCCGCGCTCGTGATGCTCCTTTCGGCATGCGGAAGCAAGGGTGAGATCGTGGCTGTGTATAATAATACTCCTGTCTATGAAGAAGATGTGCAGGATATTATCAATTATTATATCTTGACAAATGCGACACTGGATACGACGGACGAAGAGAAAAGCGAAATGGCGAAAGAAGCGGTGCGTACCTATGTCAGATATAAGGTTTTGGAGATCGATCTGAAAAAGAAAGGCTATACGGTCGATGAAAAAGCCCTGAACCAGACCGTTAAAGAGATGATCGAATATCTCGATAAAAACTTCACAGGCGGTTATAAGGATTGGCGCAATATGTATGGGCTTTCCAAGAGCTTTTTAAAGGAGGATATGCGCCGATACGAGCTGGCCTCCTTGTTCAACGAATACGCTTCCGACACGGTTGAGGTGACGGATGAGGAGATTGAAGCATATTATCACGCAAACGGCGGAGAATATGCGGATCCGGCCGGTTATACATGGATAGGCGTTCTTCGTGAGGTTTTGGATCTGAAAGATGAGGAAGAGTGCGCGGCGGCGGAAGCCGAAATGGAAAACTATATCCGTCAGATCAATGCCGGCTATACGACATTGGAACAGGTGAAAGCCGATCTTCTGAAAAAATATACGGAGGAGGACGGTTATACCAAAACAAGTCTTTTTTCGGGTGAAAACTTTACGGCTATGAGTGATTTTGCCATCATTCCCAATCTTTCCGACGCGTTGGAGGCAATCAAAAAGGAATATGGAGAGCTGAATCCCGATGCGGATCCCAAGGAAGATGCCGAGGCTTATGAGAAGTATATGAATTATTTAGGCGACTGCTTCCGTGCCGAGGTTTATTATGCCTTGCAGAACATGGAGGTCGGCGACGTATATTCCGAGCCCTTGAAAAGCTATGCGGGCTATTTCATCATCAGACTGGAGAAAATCAAAACAACAAACGGATTCAAGCCCTTGGATGAAGTCAGGGATGAAATCAAAACCGAGCTTTTGAATGAAAAAATCACAGGCATGTTTGAGACGCGCCTGACCGAGCTGGAAAGCGAATACAATGTGCAGTATTTATTCGATGTGTCGGCGTCATAATTCGCTTATCATAAAATAACTTCATAAAAAAGAGATTGCTTTTCGGCAATCTCTTTTTTGTATTATCGGCGGATCAGAATGTAAAAAACGACGATGCCAAATAGAATCAGCGCAGCAGAACCGAGAATCACAGGCCAAAGCGGTTCCTCTTTGTCGCCATATTGGACGCGGGAACGGGTTTCCGCTTCTTTTCCAATATAGAACCGTGTTTTTTCGTTAATAACGAGTTCTTCTCCCGATGCTTCCTCGCCCGGGCAAATCGTGATAAGGCGGCGCAGAGATGAAGATTTTTTTAAGGCGGATATTGCGCTTGAATTGTCCTCCTGTCCGATTTCCGCAAGCGTTTTGGCGGATTCTTCATCGGATGCGCCGGCTTCTCGAATCGCTCTGACAAACGCACCGATCACACGGCGGCGGTAATAAATGATGAAAAACGATAGAATAAGCCCGAAGATGAGCGGCCACATAATAAATTGGATTCCGGTGGATACTGTGTTGTCGAGTCGGAGCGCATCAATGTAATCTAATATTTTTGGCATATGCTATTTCCTTTCCTTCAACAAACGCTATATTTTATAAAATGAATTATAAATTACTTAATATTGAATCTCCACATATCAATTTAAGCAAAGATTCCAAATCTTCATTGTCGGAATATCCGATGGAGATCGAACGGTTTTTTCCGTTTTCCGTTATTTTTACTCTTCGCCCGAGATGCTTTTGCACGATAAGCTCCAAAGCGCGCGTGTGATCCACATCATGGATAATTTTCACAGTTTCTGCCGCGGGCTTTGTGTTCAAGACCTTCACAAGCTTTTCGGTATCTCTGACGGACAAGGACCGCGAAACAACCTGTTTGGCCGCCGATTCCATCGTTTCGGGATCGGACAGCCCCAGCAAAACCTTGGCATGTCCGGTGGAAAGCTCTCCTGTTTCGATCATTTTTTTGACCGATTCCGGAAGAGATAGGAGACGCAGCGAATTGGTGACGGCGGTTCTGCTTCGACCGATGCGTTTCGCCGCTTCCTCTTGCGTCAATCCGTATTCCTCAATCAGGGACGAAAAGCCAAGCGCTTCCTCAATCGGATTCAGATCGCTTCGCTGAATATTTTCCACAAGTGCAAGCTCCGCCGCTTTTTTATCATCGGCGGAGATGACAATGACCGGAATTTCGGAAAGTCCTGCCATTCTTGCCGCTCTCCAACGGCGTTCGCCGGTGATAATTTGATACATTCCGTCTATCATACGGACGGTAATCGGCTGTATCATGCCGTATTGTGCGATGGATTCGGAGAGCGTTTCCAGCTCAGAGGAATCGAATGCTTTTCTCGGTTGATCGGTATTCGGTTCGACATCGCTGATTCGTACCATGGTGATACCGCCGTCGGCGTCTGTCTGTTCCCTGTTGTCGACAAGAATGGCGTCAAGACCGCGTCCGAGCGCTTTTTTCTTTTGCGTCATCGTAAATCCCTTTCTTTATTTTGTCATTTAGATTCGTTTCATCAGCTCTTCTGCGATTTTGTCATAGTCTGAACTGCCTTTTGCATACTTGTCGTAATACTGAATCGGTGCGCCATAGCTGGGCGCTTCGCTGAGCCGGACATTTCGCGTGATTGCTATGGAAAAAAGCTTGTCGGCATAATGCTTTTTCAGCTCATCCAGCACCTGCAAGGATAGATTCAGTCTGCCGTTATACATGGTGACGAGGATTCCGGTCAGCGAAAGCGAGGGATTGTATAGCTTTTTCACCTGTTTGATCGTCATCATGATCTGAGATAACCCTTCCAGCGAAAAATATTCGCATTGCATCGGAATGATGACGCCGTCCGCCGCCGTGAGCGCGTTGATTGTCAGCATGCCGAGGGACGGCGGGCAATCGATTAAAATATAATCGAAATCGCCTGCAATTTCCGAAAGCGGTTCCTTTAAGCGGTTCTGTCGGTTTTCAACGTCCGCAAGCTCGAGTTCTGCCGCGGCAAGGTCCATTCCGGCCGGAATAACGCTGAGATTCTGATATTCCGTCCGAATCAGGGCGTCTGCTGCGCGGCATCTGCCGATTAAGACGTCGTAAACGGTCGTTTTAATCTGATTTTTTCGCACACCGACACCGCTGGATGCATTTCCCTGCGGATCGCAGTCGATAAGCAGCGTTTTTTTCCCGGCGATACCAAGTGCTGCGGCTATATTGATTGCGGAGGTGGTCTTTCCAACCCCGCCTTTTTGGTTTGCAAAAGCGATTGTCTTGGTCACGATCATACCTGCTTTCCTATTATTGACCGAAAATCGTATGATATTTCAAGAAAAAATCAAAAGGATAATCTTATTATAGCATGAGATGCCCTTCAAGTCAAGTTTGTTGACAAAAGTGTCTGAATAAAACGTACTTTTTCATGTTCCACGTGGAACATGAAAAAGATAAAAGCACCGCATAAGCGGTGCTTTTATCTGGGAGAAAAACTATGAACCTTGATGGGCTCCGCAGCTATATTGTGAGCTGCGGCACATGTTCGCTGTGGAAGCTCCCCGGCACAGGATGTTCCACGTGGAACATTGGTATATCAAGTGCCTTTCGGCACGGTGATAACGAGTTTTGTATGCGTTTTTCGTTCTTCACGCTCGCATTTGACGGCTATGCCGCTCTTGTTCATGATGGCGACAGCCTTATCTATGGTATTGTAAAATAACCGAACATCCTTGATCACGACCTTTGTGTGATGATGGTCGCCGGATGCCGCCGCTATAAGCTCTTCCGCGTCGCGTCCGCATATGCCGTTTGCCATTGCGCGGTAAAGCTCGCATTTGTTCTCTGGGGATAATGTTTGAAGCTGACATGCGCTTTCCGCTGTTATTTTGGCTTTCAGCAAAAGCTTTCGCTCGGTCGCGTCAAAGGATAGCAAGCTGAGCTTGTTTTTCAGCGCTTCTTCCGTGATTCCTAAGCTTTTTGCCATGCGTTCGGAGGAAATCCCGCTTTTTGACATGATTTCATGAATGATGTCCGCTTCTTCAAAATAATTGCGAGGCAGAGGAATTTCGCCGGTTTCCGCGAGCTTGTCCGGATTGGTGTCGATGATGACGCAAGGAATGGGCGATATTTTCCCATAAATGCAGGCGAAAAGGCGTTTTTCGCCGGCTATGAGCTGAAACATCGGATGATGGGCGGTTCCGATTGCCCGAATGGTAATCGGATTTTTCATTCCGTCTTTGCGGATGGTTTCCGCAAGAACGCGGATTTCATTCTCGTCAAATTGTTTGGGGGCATGAAACGGATTCGGACAAATCAGTGCGGTATCGACCATTCTGACGGCGGTTCTCCATTTTCCGCGTGCAAGCTCACTGATGCGTTCTCTGATTTCGGCGCCGGTTTCCGAAGTATCCATCTTTTCGCCTCCGATATCCATGATTTAATCTTATCATATCAGAGTGACATGAAAAAAGCATGAGAATTTTGTCTGCAAAAAAACAAAATTTCATGCTGTTTTTGACGGATTTATGCGATTCTATGCCGTATTATCATGAAAATACCGTTTATAGAGGTTTTTTTGTGATTATGGCATTGCGGCGGGGATATATTTTTTCTGTCGGTCTTGTTTTTTTGAACAGAAAAATATGTCGTTCGTTTGTAGTAGTATCTCCGTTGACCTGTTCAACCAAACAGACGTTTTCATCTGCTTCCAAGCTACAAAAAAGCATGGCTGCGGCGTTTTTGGCGCTTTCAAGCTCTATGAGTCCGTTTTTTCCTTTGAGCGCGAGAAAAAATCCTCCTGTTTTGACAAACGGAACACACCATTCAAGTAAAATCCTGAGCTCCGCTACGGCTCTGGCACAGACAATGTCGAATTTTTCGCGGTATCGGAGGTCGGTTCCAAGCTCTTCCGCGCGTCCATTCAGGATATGGACATTTTTCAGACCGAGTTCACTTGCCGCATGGGCGATATATGCGGTTTTTTTGGCGGTGGCGTCAAGCGCGGTGACTTCGATATCAGGCCGAACAATGGCAAACGGAAGTGCGGGCATACCGCCGCCGCTGCCGACATCAAGCAGGGTAAGGTCTTTCTTTTGCGGCAGCTTGTCTGCCGCGAGCAGGCAGTCGGCGAGATGTCTTGCAATGAGAGCGGTCTCATCTTTCAATGCTGTCAGATTCATGGTTTGATTGGTTTCCAGCATAAGCTCGGAAAGCAGATAAAACCGTTCCAAATTTTCCTTTGTGCTATAATCCGACAAGTGATTTTGCGAAAACACTTGTTTGCAAAGATCGTTGAAATTTTGTCTATCCATGAGGGATCTCCTGTTCGCCGCCTCTTCTTTTGAGGTCAAGATAAATGAGTAAAACGGAGATATCCGCCGGACTGACCCCGCTGATTCGTGAGGCGGCTCCGATGGAAAGCGGCCGGTGAAGCGTGAGCTTTTGCACAGCCTCTGTGGAAAGTCCGGTGATTTTTTGATAATCAATGTCGGCGGAAAGCAGCTTCTTTTCGAGCTTTTCAAAGCGCGCCGCCTCCGCGAGCTGTTTTTTGATATAGCCCTCGTATTTTAATTCCGTCTGGACCGTGAAAATGACATTTGCCGGAAGCGGCTCTCTTTCCGCATCGACAGGCGCGAGCAGCTCATATGTGATTCCCGGGCGGCGAAGCAGATCCGAGATACGAACGCCTGTTTTTATCGGCGGCTCGCCGACAGAGGCTAAAATCGAATTGACTGTCTCGGATGGCGGAACAACTGTTTTTATAAGCCGTTCTTTTTCCGCTTTGATAAGCGCGGCTTTTTTCAGGTACCGTTCATATGCCGCATCGGAGAGAAGCCCTGCGCGGTGTCCGATGGCGGAAAGCCGTGAGTCGGCATTATCTTGACGGAGCAGCAGACGGTATTCGGAGCGCGAGGTCATCATGCGGTACGGCTCATTTGTGCCCTTGGTCACAAGGTCATCGATCAGTGTGCCGATATAGGAGCTGTCCCGCGTCAGTACGACGGGGGATTTTCCTTTTACATAAAGCGCGGCGTTCATGCCGGCAATAAGCCCCTGCGCGGCGGCTTCTTCATAGCCGGATGTGCCGTTGAACTGTCCCGCGCCGTAAAGTCCGGGAATTTCTTTGAAAGAAAGCGACGCGTCGAGCTGGGTGGAATCGATGCAGTCGTATTCGATCGCATAGGCGGTGCGCATGACGACCGCATGCTCGAAGCCCTCGATGGAATGGAGCATGGCGAGTTGTACGTCCGCCGGCATGGACGAGCTGAAACCTTGCAGATACATTTCACCGGTGCCGAGTCCCGTCGGCTCGACGAAGAGCTGATGGCGTGTTTTGTCCGGAAAGCGGACGACTTTGTCCTCGATGCTGGGGCAGTAACGCGGGCCTATCCCATGGATTTCACCGGAATAGAGGGGCGAGCGCCCGATATTTTCCCGGATGATACCATGCGTTTTTTCATTCGTATAGGCGATATAGCAGGGAAGCTTTGGCCGCGTTTCCAGTTCTGCTAAATCGGTGTCGGCGGAATACGGCGTCGGATGCTCCTCGCCGTCCTGCCGTTCGAGCTTGGAATAATCGATGCTGCGGCTGTCGATGCGCGGCGGCGTTCCGGTTTTGAAGCGCATCATTCGGATGCCGAGCCGCAAAAGGGAAGCGGTAAGCGACTTTGCCGCGTGGAGCCCGTCCGGTCCGGACGAATCATGGACGTCGCCGATGATGACGCGCGAATCGAGATAGGTTCCGGTACAGATGACGACGGCTTTCGCACGCCAAACCGCACCGAGATCGGTTATGACCTCGGAGACGGCGCCGTCTTTCAGCCGAATGTCCGCAATTTCCGCCTGAACCAGAGAAAGTCCGTCCGTGTGCTCGACGGTTTTTTTCATGATCTCGCGGTAAAGCATGCGGTCTGCCTGAATCCGCTTGGATTGGACGGCCGGGCCTTTGCTCGCATTGAGGATGCGGTCTTGCAGCATGACCTTGTCCGCGGCACGTCCCATTTCGCCGCCGAGCGCGTCGATTTCAAAGACAAGCTGTCCCTTGCCCGTGCCGCCGATCGACGGATTGCACGGCATATTCGCCACGGCGTCGTTGGAGATGGTAAAAAGCACGGTACGGCATCCCATGCGCGCCGCGGCGAGAGCCGCCTCGCAGCCGGCGTGTCCCGCGCCGATGACGGCGATGTCTGTGGAACCTACATAAAATTCCATGGGAATTCCTTTCTGGAAAGAGTATTTGTGAAAATCAGGAAAATTTTATTGTAATTCCCCGAATGCTTTGAGGTACAGGAGATTTCTGATAATAACATCCGCTTGCCAAAAGTTTCGGCTGAGTGCCCATTCGTCGGGATAGTCATTCCACCTCCAAGGAATCATCCATGCACCGTTATCAAGCTGGGTTTTTCGGATGTGCTCGCACTCAAAGTGGGCGATTTCCCGGTTTTCAGGGTAAAATATGCTTTCGGGTGAATTTATAAACTGGGATGGCTTGCAGACATAGGAAATTTCCCAGAGGCGGGTATCCTGCGTAATTGCAGAATGAATCAGGGTTTTTAGTTTCGCTTCCATGGCGGCAGTGTCAAAAACCGCCTGTCCGCCTGCTTCGCATGTATATTCTAAGAGCCGGAGGAAGCAGGAGAGCGTATGCATGTCATTCTGTTGTTCACTTTTCATGAAATCTGCATACATTTCTTTCGCAAGCTGCACGCCGCGTGCGTACAGCGCGCTGTCCTTTTTCGCATAGCGCAGAAGGAAGCCGGCAAGACAGGCGGAGGGATTATTACCCGTGGTGTCTTTTTCCGTGTGCCACCATGGCGCATGCGGATAATCGTTGTTGCTTTTGACTGCGATATACCAGAGGTGACCGTCAAAATCTTTTCCGCTTGCGAGATAGTTTAAGATTCCCTGCATGATAGGGTGACTCGCGTCGGTGAAGCCGATTTCGCGCAGAATCTCTGTGGCGTACCATGTTTGACTGGGCGTGGAATTGGGATTCCAAGAATCCGCTTCCAGCGCGTGGCCGAATCCGCCGTCTTCATTTTGGTAAAAAGCAAGCGCGTCCAGCACGGCATGGAGGCTTCCGTTTTCAAAGTGATACGCAAAGCGCGCAAAATCAAGCGGACGTGCATTGCGGTAGATAAACTCTTTGGCTTTTTCAAAAACTTTTTTCATCAAAATCGATGGCTCCTGTTTATTTGTGATAATGACCGCCCATGAGAATATTTTGTGCGCGGTAGAGCTGTTCAAGTAGAATCACGCGCATCATGCGGTGGGTGAAGGTCATGCGGGAAACGGAGAGCCGGAAATCCGCCGCCTTTTTTACGCGTTCATCCATGCCGAATGCGCCGCCGATGATGAACGTCAGTTCCGAATGGCCGGAGACGGTAATATCCGAAAGCTTTGCGGCAAGCTCCTCCGACGACAGCTCTGTCCCCTCGACGCAGAGCGCGATTTTGTAGCTTTTCTGCGGGAGCGCCGCGAGAAGACGGTCGCCCTCCTTGCGCAGCAGGGCATTAACCTCCGCGGCCGACGGATTTTCCGGCGGCCTTTCTTCTTTGATTTCGATGTTTCGGAGCTTGCAGGAGGACGAGAGCCGTTTTTCATATTCGCAGACAGCGTCGGCAAAGAACCGGTCCTTGATGTTCCCGACATAAAGAATGTTGACCTGCATCATGACGTTTTTCCCTCCCGAATCAGGCGCAGAATATCGGAAATGTTTTCGAGATCGTAGTCTCCCGTGATTTTGTCGTTTTCGTGATAGACGATGCCCGCTTTTTCGTTGCGTTCCAGCAGACCGAAAAGCATCGTCTCGCCGTCTTCGGCAAGACAGCGGTTAAATGCCATGATTTTTGGCTTGCGGAGCATCGAATTTTCGCAGGTTGAATGATTTTCACAGGCATAACAGCCGGGAAGCCCTTTTTCCTTGCAGCAGTCCGGAATATGGCACCATTTCCGGCCGGGACAGCCATCCGTCCGACAACCGGGACAGTCTTCTTTGCTGCAAAGGCAGCAGGCAAGTCCGCAATAAGCAAAGCCCATTTCTTTTTTCATCATTTTTCCCGTATAAAGTCTATATCAATCGATTTCCGTGATGTCATCCGGAATAAGGTAGCACATTTCCTCATGGTAGGAGGCGCCCTCTTTGATTTTTTCAATGGGAAGCTTCATGTATTTCATTTTTCCCCATGCAAGGTCGAGCCCGTCCGCAGTGCGAATGGCAGCTTCGGCTTCGATGAAAAGGGAAGTGGCGCGCAGAATTTTTCCGGTGCCGATAAGCGGCGCGTCGTACGGAACGGGCTTTTTGTATTTGGTTTCGAGCGACATCGTGACGGCGAGCGTTTCCTCGTCATAGGCCGCCCAGTAGGCGCGGAGTCCAAGCTCATCGAGCATAGCGGTAATCATGCCGCCGTGTACACGCCCGGGATAGCTCTGATGGACGTCCCGATAGGAAAACGGCGTCATGACACAGCTGTCTTCCATGACATAAAACGGCGCTTTTACGCCGGCCTCGTTATCAAGTCCGCAGATGATGCACATACGGCTGTTTCGCTGTTTTCGGATGACCTTCATAGAAGTGTTCTCCCTTATGTAAAAATTTTTATAGACAAGCAGAAACATATGTCCAAAAGGATATGGGCAGCTATTTTAATTTGGTCGGCGTGTCGGGGCTTGCCGCCGCGACCGTTATGCCGGCAAAATCATCCAAAGCCGCGCGGACGGCTGCCTCCGCCGTCGGCGGATAATTGTTTTCCTTGGAGAGATGCGCGAGCAGAAAATGCTTTGTTCCTCTTGCGGCGAGCAGCTTGGCAAGCTCCGCCGACATATCGTTGGAGAGATGGCCGGTATCCGACAGAATACGCCGTTTGAGCGGGTAGGGATACGATCCGGAAAGCAGCATCTCCACGTCGTGGTTGGCTTCGAGAATGACGGAATCGGCGCCGATGAGAGAGGAAACAATGCTGTCGTCGATGTGACCGATGTCCGTTGCGACACCGAGCTTTTCCATCGTGCCGTTTTCTTCCGTGTAAGACACGGTGTAACCGACGGAGGCGGCGCTGTCATGCGGCGTGGCAAAGGAACGCACGGTGGTATTCCCAAGGCGCACCGAAAAAAGAACCGGATGCAGGTATAAGTCTCCGAGCAGGGAGGCGTGGGGGTCGGTGATGAGCGCTCTTGCGGATGGCTCCGTCATATGCGTCGGAATATGATGCTTCTTCGAGATGATCTCGAGGCCGCGCGTGTGGTCGACGTGCTCGTGTGTGACGAAAATCGCCGTGATCCGGTCAAGCGAGGAGCCGACCTCGCGCAGCGCCTTTTCTACGGCGCGCGCACTGACGCCGGCATCGATGAGAAGCTCTGTGTCGGCGGATTTGATATATACGCAGTTGCCGGAGGAGCCGGAAAAAAGGGTATACGCCGAAAGCTTATCCATGATATACCACGGCGGCGCCGAACGGACGGACGGCGAGCTCGGTCACGGCACCCACGCCGAACACCGTTTCCATGGCTTCCTTGAAGGTCGTCATTTTGTCATGCGGGACAAACGCCTGCATGGTTCCGGCAAAGCCGCCGCCGTGTACGCGCCATGCGCCGGACTCTCCAAGAAGCTCCTCCGCGATGGCGCAGGCGAGGGTAATCCCCTGTTCCTCCGGCGCTTTCGGCGAATAATAATTTTGCAGCAGCTCGGCGCTGGAACGGCCGGATTCTTTTATGACAGTGAGAAATGTGGAGATATCCCCGTCTTTCAGCGCCTGTATCAGGCGTTCCACACGGGCATTTTCCTTTATGAAATGCAGCGCGCGCAGCACGGCGCGATCCCCCGCTGTTTGACGGAGCGCCGCCGCATTTTGCAGGAGTTCTTCTTTTGTAATGCCGCGCAGCACGGGCTTTCCAAAGAACGCCGCGATTCTCTTCATCTCGGCGGGAACGGCCGCGTAATCGTCCGTGAGATTGGCATGGGAGCCGCCCGTATTGACGATGCAGAGCGAATAACCGTGCTCCGCAAGATTCAATTCCACGCGTTCGGCCGCAGGCGAATCGGAATTTCCGAAATCGATGTAAACGAATCCGCCGGCGGCGCAGGCGACCTGATCCATGAGGCCGCAGGGCTTGCCGAAATGGGCGTTTTCCGCGTACTGCGAAATCTGGGAAAGCTCCATGTAGCCAATCTGTCCGTCGTTATAGAAATGGTTCAGAATCGTGCCGACCATGTCCTCGAACGCCGCCGAGGAGGAAAGTCCCGAGCCGCCGAGAATATCGGAGGTCGTATAAGCGACGAAGCCGCCGACGGCATGTCCGTTTTTGGCAAATCCGTCGCAGACGCCGCGAATGAGCGCGGAGGATTTTCCTCTTTCCGCTTCAACGGGAGAAAGAGAAGCGGTATCGACGGCATCCTCGGGGAAGCCGGCGCTTTTGATGCGGATGGTGCCGTCGTCCGTTTTCGCAGCGACCGCAATAATGTCGAGATCGATGGAGGCGGCAAGCACCTTGCCGTGATTGTGGTCGGTGTGGTTGCCGCAGATCTCACTGCGTCCCGCGACGGAGAAAACGGATAAACGCTCCGCCTTTCCGTAGAGCTTTTCAAATTCCTCGATGGCGGCGCCGTAACGCGCTCTCACCGCATCCATATCCCGTCCGGCATAGAGCCCCCTCAGCATGGGAGCGGCTTTTTCAAAAAATTCAGCTTGACTAAACATGATAGGTATTGCCTCACACTTCTTTTATTTTTTGGGGGATCGCTTTGCTGCCGCGGAAGAGGGCCGATTTCCATGCGGCGTTTTCCGGCGAGGAGCGGAATGCGCGCCCTGCCGTGCAGGGTTTGTGCGGAAATTTCCGGTATGGGGCGTTTTATCCGGACGAATGAGACAGTTTTCCCCATAGCCGATAAGATCGCTCCTGCCGGCCTTGCGCAGAGCGGAAAGGACGATGGCGCGGTTTTCCGGACGGAAGTATTGCAGCAGCGCGCGCTGCTCGGCCTTTTCCTCCCTTGTTTTCGGAACGAAAATCGGCTTTTCCGTATAAGGGTCGAGTCCGGTATAAAACATGCAGGTGGAGATGGTTCCCGGCGTCGGATAAAAATCCTGCACCTGCTCGGGATGCAGCCCCTCTTTTTTGAGAAAAAGGGCGAGCTCGACCGCGTCGGCAAGCGTGGAACCGGGATGCGACGACATCAGATACGGCACGAGATACTGCTTTTTGTTCATGCTTTTCGTCAGCTCGTAAAAGCGCGCCCTGAATGTTTCGTAGGCGGCGATATCCGGCTTGCCCATGGCGGCAAGCACGTTCGCGGAGCAGTGCTCGGGCGCAACCTTGAGCTGGCCGCTCACGTGGTAACGCACAAGCTCCTTGAAAAATTCTTCATTTTTGTCGAGAATCAGATAATCGAAGCGGATTCCGGAACGGATAAAAACCTTTTTGACCCCGGGAATCGCGCGCAGGCGGCGCAGCAGATGCAGATATTCGCTGTGATCGACGACCAAATTCTTGCAGGGATTGGGTGAGAGACATTTTTTGCCGCGGCACATGCCGCGTTTTTCCTGTCCCGCGCAGGAGGGCTGGCGAAAATTGGCCGTCGGACCTCCCACGTCGTGGATATATCCCTTGAAATCCGGCAGTTTTGTCAGTGCCTGCGCTTCGCGCACGACGGAATCCTCGCTGCGCGTCGTGATGCCGCGTCCCTGATGATAGGCGATGGAGCAGAAGTTGCAAGCGCCGTAGCAGCCGCGCACATGCGTGATGGAAAACTTGACCTCCTCAATGGCGGGAACGCCGCCCTCCGCCTCATAGGAAGGATGGTAATTCCGTTCATACGGCAGTTCATAGACGCGGTCAAGCTCCGCGGTTTCGAGCGGGGGAGAGGGCGGATTCTGCACGACGATTTTTTTGCCGTGCCGCTGAATCACGGTTTTCCCGCGCACGGCGTCGTGCTCGTCCTGCTGGGTGCGGCAGGAACGCGCGTAGGCGAGATAGCCCTCCGGCGTTTTGGCTTTGACTACCTCGAAAGAGGGACATTCCACGGAATCGGGAATATAGACATATTCATTTGTCGGAACGGCGTAGGATGTGCCGCGGATATCGTGCATCATGCCGATGGGCTCCCCGTCTGCAAGGCGGTGGGCGATTTCCGTTATCTGATGCTCTCCCATACCGAACATGAGAAGGTCCGCGCCGGAATCGATGAGAACGGAGGGACGCACCGCGTCGTCCCAGTAGTCGTAATGGGCAAAGCGCCGCAGAGAGGCTTCAAGGCCGCCGATGCAGAGCGGAACATCGCCGAAAAGCCGGCGAATCGCTTTGCAGTAGACCGTGACGGCGCGGTCGGGACGGCGTCCCGCCTTGCCGCCGGCGGTGTAATAGTCGTCGTGACGTTTGCGTTTTGCGGCGGTATAGTGCGCCACCATGGAGTCGATATTGCCGCCGTTCACGAAAAACGCGAGCCGCGGCCGTCCGAAGCGCTTGTAATCGTCGTCATTCTGCGGCTGCGGCAGGATACAGACACGGAAACCCTCCGCTTCCAGTACGCGCGAGACAATCGCCGTGCCGAAGCTCGGGTGATCGACGTAGGCGTCGCCCGTGACGACGACGATATCCGGCGCGTCCCAGCCGCGCGCTCCCATCTCTTCTTTTGTAATCGGCAGAAAGGCCATGGCAATACTCCGTTTCCGGTGAAAAGTTATGCTTATAACAGGCGGCAGAATCGTTTATATCTGCCGGAAAAGGCATCGTTCAGTTTTTGAAGAACGCCGCGTAAAGCTTTGTCATATAATAGCTGTCGTCGGTGCCGCCAAGCTCACGCACCGCGTGCATCGACAGCATCGGATTTCCGATGTCCACGGTCATCACGCCGTAATCCGCGGAGATGCCGGGACCGATCGTGCCGCCGCCGCGCGCATCGCTGCGGTTGTTGAAGATTTGATAGGGAATTTCATTCTTTTCACAGAGCAGCTTGAAAAATGCGGTACCGCGCGGGGACGTCGCATAGGACTGCGTATTGGCGAGCTTCAATACGGGCCCCCCGTTGAGATAGACGGGCAGCGCCATTTCGTGCTTCGCCTGATAGGATGGATGCGTCGCGTGCGCCATGTCGGCGGAGAAAACCACCGTTTTGGCGAGCGCACGGTATTTATCCTCGGCGGTATAACCGAGCTTCTCACAGATGCGGTCGATGATCTGCATGATCGTGTTGCTCTTGGCGCCGCGGTTGGAGTTGGAGCCGATCTCCTCATGGTCAAACGCGACGGCGATGTCGCATCCGGCGCAGCTTTCCTCGCTTTCGATAAAGCCGGCCATCATGTCGTGGGACATAGCGGCGTCGTCAAGCCTTGCGACGGAGATAAACTCCTCGTTCGCACCGACAAAGCAGCCGTCCAGCGCCTCATAGGGCGCAAGCTCAAAGCTGAGGATGTCCTTTTCCGCGACACCCATATATTTGGCAAGATAGGAGAGAAATTTCGGCTTGCCGTCCTTGTTTTGTGCGAAGAAGGGCAGAAGCTCCGTCTGCACGTTGAATTTCCCGTTTTCATTGACGTCGCGCACGACATGGATCGCCGCGCTCGGCAGAATCAGAAGCGGCTTTTTGATGTTGACATTGACGGGCTTCGCCTCGCCGTTCTCATCCTTGACGAAAACACGTCCCGCAAGCGCGAGCGGACGGTCGAGCCAGCCGTGGATAATCAGTCCGCCGTAGGATTCGAGCGTCAGACGCTCGATGCCGCAGTCGATTTTGGAGGGGACTGTTTTGATGCGGAAGCCGGGCGAATCCTGATGCGCCGCACCGATGCGGAAACCGGTCTCACGCGGGTCGCCGCAGATGCGGAACGCGGCGCACTGCGTGCCTTCTTTCGTGAAATAATAGGATTTTCCCTTTTCGATCTGCCATACGTCGCCCTCGTCGAGCTTTACGGCTCCCGCAGCGTCCAGCATGGCGGAGAGCTCATCCGTCGCCTGAAAGGCGGTCGGGGCATTGCTCAAAAATTTTAACAGGTCCTTTGCGTATTGCTTTTTGGATTTCATAATTGATGCCTCCCATCCGTTTTAAACGGTTTGAATTGAATATATAAATGAATTAAGGAACGCTTTCCCAACACATATCGGAAACGGAAATTTCATAAGAAGCGATATCTTTTCGGTCGATTTCGCGGTAAAGGGGAAAGAAAAATAGAAGGGATCCACTTAAAGCGGTACCGCTGCCGGAAAACGAACGCAGCGGGATTCCTTCTTTGTCGAAAATCGTCAAATTTAGCTGCAAAACACGGGAGACCGATTCGTCTTCCAATGCTACTTCTATCGATATTCCTTGGAAAGTCGACCGGTCATAGCATGCCACAAGGCGGCTTTCCCTCACGTCATAGAGCTTTACCTGCTGCTTTGCCGGCCGCCATGCGACGGTTCCGCTATATGAAATATTGCTTTTTTTTGATACTGTCTCTGATGGAAACAACGCTTCGATGGTGACATATCCATCTTCACCGCCGAACAAGTAAGACGGCGTAAAGGAGCTGCTTGTAAGGTTGCCGCTTTTGTTGTCCTCCGACCATCTGACCTTAAATTCATATGGATATACGATGATCGGCTGGGTTCCCCTATTATAGACATGATAAACGACTACATATTTATGGCACATCCGTCTCCAATCGAAATATAAATAGGCATTTTCTTCTTGATAATAGGGAAAGGGAGGAGGCGGCGCACTTTCAATTCGATAGGGAATGATATCTGCCGTCGTTTCTGTCGGAACAAACGAGGTCGTTTCTGCCGTTTCCGATTCATAAAGCTGCGTGCGGCCGCAGGAGGCAAGGACGGTGACAAGCAAAAGGACGGAGAGAAGAAGCGAAAATTGCCTTTTCATTCTATCAGGTTCCTTTCATAAATCCGTGAAATCGTATTTTTCAGCGTCCGTTTGTGCGGTAGATTATGGATTTTTATGGATTTGCGTTTGCCGTCTCCACAATCAGCTCCGCGATTTCTGCCGGAGCGGCGCCCATGATATAATCGGAAAGCCCCGCGTCCGAAAGGCATTTTGTAAGGGAGGGGATGTCAACCCGCATGCCGATGAGCATCTTTTCCAGTCCGGCGATGTCTTTTGCGCCGAAGAAGTCTCCCGAAAAGGCAATCTGTTCGATTTTTTTGTCCTTAGCGCAAAGGGAAACGCAGACCGAACCGAAGTCGAAGCGGCGGCGCCGTGTTTTTTCTCCTGTGCCGAAGCGTCCGAGAAGCCATGCGTCCGTTTCGTATTTTTCCGCCGCGAGATGTTTGACCGCCTCTCTGTCCGCCGGCGAAAATTCAGCCGGCGAGGCGCCGTTTTGAATAAAATAATCCTCGAGGTAGGCCTTGAAAGCTTCCGCCGTCATATCGGATTTTTCCGGCGGAAGAAGCGTCGACAGATTGACGACGCGGCTTTTGACGCTCCGGATTCCCTTTGAGGCGATTTTTTCCTTATCCGGCGTCAGCGCGCCCGACAGGGAGGAGAGGTCCGCCGAAAAAAGCAGCGTTCCGTGGTGCATGAGCACCTTTTGAAGCGAGCCGTCCTCTTTTTTTCTGTGATAGATACACTGCGCCGTGCCGGAAAATTTGCGTCCGTCGGCCGAGATGACGAGGTCGTTTCGCCCGGAGCGTTCCGCAGCGATGCCAAGTCCCGCGAGCGCTTCCGTGATGGGTCTTGTGAACGCGGAAAAATCAAGCGCAGTACCGTTTGGAACGACAAAAGTATAATTGACGTTGCCGGTGTCGTGGAACACCGCGCCGCCGCCGGTCAGACGGCGCACAACCTTGATGCCGCGGCTTTCCGTAAAGGTAAAATCCACTTCGGCACGTGCATCCTGATTTTTTCCGATGATGACGGCCGGGCTGTTTCTCCAAAGCATGACAACCGGTTCTTTCGCGGTCATGAGAAGATATTCCTCCGTCGCCATGTTTTGATACGGTTCCGTGCAGGTATTTCTCCAAAGAAGCATCGTGATTCCTCCGTGGGCGGTTTTCTGTTTCCATACAAAATTCATTCTATCACAAATCGCATCCGACATCAAGGGATTTGCCGCAAAAATCCGGAAGAAATCACGAGTGGATATTGACTTAACCGTGTCGGGGTGCTATAATCAAAAAATAAAATCAATCTGTGGGAGGTTTTCTATATGCAGCTTTATGTGTTGATTTTGAATAAGGTCGAATGTATGCCGAAGCTGGTGGCGGCTCTGCTCAAAGCGGGAATCAAGGGCGCTACCATCTACGATTCCATGGGAGTCGTCCAATATGTCGGGCACGATATGACGGAGCCGCCTCCGATGTTCGGCTCTCTGCGCAAATATCTGCATCCGGATCATGGAAACAACAAAACGCTTCTGCTGCTTTTGGAGGATTCGCAGATGGATACGGTAAGGAAGATCGTGAACGACATTACGGGCGGGCTTTCCAAGCCGGATGTCGGAATTGCCTTTGCCATGCCGGTCTCCTACGCGGAAGGGCTTAGCTGAGCTGCGGACCGGAGCATCCCGAAACGCCAAAGGCCCACAAAGAATATCGCATTTTCGGATAAATGCGGTTTTGCCCGTTTCGGACAATGGCAAACGCTCCTATATAATATAGGTAAAACATGCAATATCTCCTGCGGACTCTGGGCAAATCAAAGAAGCAGTCCGCAAATTCATTTCGTGAAAATCTGAAAGGCGGTTTCGGAAAACGAAACCGGTTAAATTGCTGCAATGAATACTCTTTTGTCTCTTGGAATCGCAATGGCAGTCGGTCTGCTGTTCACACGAATCGTCAAGCTTGTCAAGCTGCCGAATGTCACGGGTTATCTTATCGCCGGACTTCTGATCGGCCCAAGCGTGCTGGGGCTGATCGACAAGGCTACGGTGGAAAGCTTTAACATGATTGTGACACTGGCGCTGGGCTTTATCGCATTTTCCATCGGCGGTGAATTTAAGCTCGGCACTTTGAAAAAGCTTGGAAAGAATGTGACGGTTATCACGTTCTTTCAGGCGATCGGCGCCGTGGCGGTCGTTTTTGTCGTGCTTTTGGTCGCCGGACTTTGCGGCGCGCTCGGTGAGGATTACCTGCCGATGGTTTTCACGCTTTCCGCAATCGCAACGGCGACGGCTCCTGCCGCGACGCTCCTTGTGGTAAGACAATATAAGGCCCATGGCCCCGTGACGGAAACGCTGCTGCCGGTCGTTGCGATGGATGACGCGATCGGGCTTATGATTTTTGCAATTTTCAACGCGATTGCGGTGGCAATCGCTTCCGGCGAGACGCCGACGGTTACGACAATGCTGCTCGATCCGCTGCTTGAAATCGTTCTTTCCCTTTTAATCGGGTTTGCACTTGGGCTTATCGTCGCTCTTTGCACGAGAGTTTTCAAATCCCGTGCGAATCGCCTCTGCCTTTGCATTACGGCAACGGTGATCGGCGTTGCGCTCGCCGATATGTGGGGACTTTCCTCGCTTCTGCTCTGCATGATGATCGGTGCGGTTTTCTCCAATCTGGGCTTTGAAGTCGATCGCGTTCTGGAGGGCACAGACCGATGGACGCCGCCGCTGTTTATGCTGTTCTTTGTCATCTCCGGCGCGGACCTCGATCTGTCGATTCTGCCGACCGTCGGAATCCTGGGCGCGCTTTATATCATCGCGCGTGCACTCGGCAAGTATTTCGGCGCGATGGCAGGCTCCGCCGTGGTTAAAGCAGACCCGAATGTCCGCAAATATCTCGGCATCACACTTCTGCCGCAGGCGGGCGTGGCTGTCGGTATGGCGCAAATCGCGCTTTCCGAATTTACGGCTCTCGGAGAATCCGATATCGGGCGGAAAATTCAAGCGGTTGTCCTGTGTGCGACCTTGGTTTATGAGATTGTAGGTCCTGTGCTGACAAAGATTTCTCTGAAAAAGGCGGGAGAGATTACGGGCAATACATAATCTTGCTTTTGGGAACGGCAGCTGTGCTGCCGTTTCTTTTATCTGGGCCGGAAAAAACACCATAAAGACACAATATGCGAAAATATATTCAAAGATGAGAAAAATTTTAATTTTTTTTACAAAAACCCCTTGACAAAAGGGGAAGAGGTATGATAGAATAATCGGGCCGCTTCGGAAGAGGCAGGCGCTTGGTCTTTGGAAATTGAACAACAACAAAAAGAACGAATTAAGATCTCGTTGAAA
>ERZ1673741.231-NODE-231-length-73382-cov-28.423705_pt1 | contig 73382 bp, 65 predicted proteins | sample MGYA00580209_ERZ1673741 | MGnify/ENA primary metagenome ERZ1673741 (study PRJEB41218, sample SAMN15661754) | gut metagenome | host: Homo sapiens | place: Canada: London | collected 2015-08-20/2019-03-30 | study: EMG produced TPA metagenomics assembly of... | reverse complement strand
AAACACCGTAAAAACAGCAATCTAAATCTCTAGAATCAATTTTTATTTTGTAACAAGTTTTTACTCTTTGTACGATATTTGCATGGCGGACGACACCTGCCACCCGAATTAGGAGTTTTAAATTATAAGTTTTGAATTGATAGGACAAACATGTCTTCATGTCTTCTTGTCTAAAAATCCTGTTTTCATGTCTTCTTGTCTAAAAACCATGTCTCCATGTCTAAAAACCAAAGTTTTAGATTAAAAGGGTGTCACAATTCAATAAAATTGCCTAATTTTGCATTTTAAACAAAGCAAAATATCCATATTATAATGTCAAGAAAAAAGAAACCCCTACCTATACTTGAGAACGTGACCATTGAAGCAGTGGCTGCTGAAGGCAAATCTTTGGCGCATGTAAATGACATGGTGGTCTTCGTTCCTTTCACTGTGCCGGGCGACGTAGTGGACCTGCAAGTGCGCAAGAAGAAGCACAGCTACTGCGAGGCGGAGGTTATACGATTCATCAAGAAGAGTGAAGTACGCGAAGAACCGATGTGCCAGCATTTCGGTGTCTGCGGAGGATGCAAGTGGCAGAACCTGCCCTACGAGGAGCAGCTCAAGGCCAAGCAAAAACAGGTGCACGACCAGCTGACACGCATCGGCAAGATAGAGCTGCCGGAGTTTCGCCCCATCATGGGATCTGTGCATACTAAGGAATATCGCAACAAGCTGGAGTTCGGCTGCTGCAACAAGCGCTGGCTGACACGCGAGCAGATAGCCGAGGGCACGACGTTCGACAATATGAACGGCATCGGATTTCACATCACCGGAGCCTTCGACAAGATTCTGCCCATCGAGAAGTGCTGGCTGATGGACGACCTGCACAACAAGATTCGCAACGCCATACGCGACTATGCCTTCTCCACAGGCATGACCTTCTTCGACCTCAGACAGCAGCACGGTCTGCTGCGCGACATAATGATTCGTAACTCCAACACCGGAGAGTGGATGGTTCTCATCCAGTTCCATTATGACGAGGAGGGCGACGAGGAGCGTGCACACGGCCTGTTGCAGCATATAGCAGACAAGTTCCCTGAGATAACATCCCTTATGTATGTGGACAACCAGAAGTGTAACGACACGTTCGGCGACCTCGACCTGTCCCTGTTCAAGGGCAACGACCACATTTACGAGACAATGGAGAACCTCCGCTTCAAGGTCGGTCCGAAGAGCTTCTATCAGACCAACACTGAGCAGGCTTACCACCTCTACTCTGTGGCTCGCGAATTTGCAGGGCTGACAGGCAACGAACTCGTGTACGACCTCTACACAGGAACCGGAACCATAGCCAACTTCGTGGCACGTCAGGCTCGTCAGGTGGTAGGCATCGAGTATGTGCCGGAAGCCATCGAGGACGCCAAGGTGAACTCGCAGGTGAACAACATCCAGAACACCAAGTTCTATGCCGGCGACATGAAGGACATTCTCAACGACGAGTTTATCAAAGAGCACGGCAGACCTGACGTCATCATCACCGACCCACCACGCGCCGGTATGCACTCCGACGTTATTGACACCATACTGCGTGCCCACCCGAAGCGCATCGTATACGTAAGCTGCAACCCTGCCACTCAGGCAAGAGACCTGCAGGCTCTCGATACGGACTACAAGGTGGCAGCCGTGCAGCCGGTGGACATGTTTCCTCATACACCACACGTAGAGAATGTGGTGTTGCTTGAGGAAAGAGCATAATGACAAACCAATAATTAAAATACTCTAATAATGAAAAAAATTGCATCTCTCGCACTTGCTGCCCTCGCTCTTACAAGTGCGTCGGCACAGGAAAACACACCCAAGCTGTCTGTCCTTAGCGACATAAAGTTCAGCGGTTACGTGATGTCGCAGTATCAATACACCGGCCAGGACTCAAAGGAAAGCAATTCCTTCAATATACGTATGGTGCGTATGGCACTTGAAGGCAGACTGATGAAAGACTTCTACTGGAAGGTGCAGCTACAGGCGAACGGCAACACCTCCGACCTCGGATCGTCGCCGCGCATGGTGGACGCCTTCGCAGAATGGCAGAAGTATGAGGCTTTCAAGATAAAGGCGGGACAGTTTAAGCGCCCGTTCACCTTCGAAAACCCCATGCACCCCATCACACAGGGCTTTATGGGCTACTCGCAGAACGTCAGCAAGCTGGCAGGATTCAGCGACCGTACAGGCGAGCATGCCAGCAACGGACGCGATATAGGCGTGCAGATTCAGGGCGACCTTATAAAAAACGCAGCCGGACGCAACCTCCTGCATTATCAGGTGGGCGTGTTCAACGGACAGGGCACCAACCACAAGGACGTTGACCAGCGCAAGGATGTCATCGGTGGCATCTGGGTGTCACCCGTTAAGGGACTGCGCATCGGTGCGTTCGGATGGACAGGTTCGGCAGCCCGCAAGGGAATATGGAACGTGACCGACGCCAACCACAACGTGGTGAAAAACGAGGACGGCAGCGTGAAGACACAGAGTGGCGTGCGATCGCTCTCGAAGAACCGCTATGCCTTCAGTGCGGAGTATGCAGCCAACGACTGGACAGTACGCTCTGAATATATACACAGCCAGGGTTATGGCTTCACGAAGCCATTGACAAGCGGCAAGGAGACCGACTGTAACGTCAACTACGCAGCTGGCGATCAGGCAGACGGTTTCTACGCTCTTATGATTGCCCCGGTCATCAGCAAGAAGCTGTATGCCAAAGCTCGCTACGACCTCTATCGTCCACGCGCTGAATGGGGTACATCAAGAACACAGTACGAAATTGGCGCCAACTACTGGATTGGCAAGTCTATAATGATAGGTGCAGAATATGCACGCATCAACGACCGCAGCCTCGCCAAGCCCGACTATAACATGATAGACGTAGAGTTCGACGTGAAGTTCTAAGAAGGACAGCATAGCGCCGGACCGGCAACAAAATCCTTAAACGATTTTTACTAAAACAAAACAATAAGAATGATTAACAACAAGTATTTGCTTTCAGCCTTGTTTGCTGTTGCCTGCGGAACCTCCGCTATGGCGCAGGAAGAGGCTTTCGACCTGACATCGCAACGCGGTGAGAAACAGGACGTGAACGTGGTGCCGGGAAAGAAGCTCGACCACCAGGGCATCGTCGTAAACCCAACACCACACAACTTAGACATCGACCGCCAGAACTGGATTTCTTTTGAAAACGGACTGAACATTCAGGACAAGCAGAAGCGCTTCGCTGACGACCTGGCTTTCCTGAAGCAGTACAAGGGCTTTCGCCTTACTATCGACTTCGGCGAGAAGCAGGCAAAGAAAGCAGGCTTGAAGAAATTGGTGTCAGGAGCTTATCTCCTCACCGTCAATGGCAAGGGCATAAACATCGTGGGCTATGACGAGCGTGGTGCCTTCTATGCCATCCAGACCATGAAGCAGATTCTGGCTTCTCCGGCTGTGGAGGGCAAGATGCACCTGCCTTACCTCACCTGCAACGACTATCCTGACCTGCCCCTGCGTGGCGTAGTGGAGGGATTCTACGGTACACCATGGTCGCATCAGGTGCGCCTGTCGCTCATCGACTATTATGGACGCAACAAGCTGAACGAATACGTGTACGGACCGAAGGACGATCCTTACCACAGCTCGCCCAACTGGCGCAAGCCCTACCCTGCCGACCAGGCACGTAACATCCACGAACTGGTGGAGGCATGTCGCCGCAACCGCGTTGACTTCGTATGGGCCATCCATCCGGGCAAGGACATTAAGTGGAACGAGGAGGACTATCAGAACCTCGTAAACAAGTTCAACGATATGTACGACCTCGGCGTACGTTCTTTCGCCATCCACTTTGACGACATCGAGGGAGAAGGAACCGACTCGAACAAGCAGGTGGACCTCCTGAATCGTCTTAACAAGGAGTTTGTGCAGGCAAATGGTGACGTATCGCCTCTCGTGGTTTGCCCCACAGACTACTCACAGCTCTGGGCCAACCCGAAGGAGGACGGACAGCTCGCCATCTACGGCAAGCGTCTTGACCCGTCCATCAATGTTTTCTGGACAGGTGCAGTGGTATGCTCTGACCTTACCAAGGAAACTCTCGACTTCGTTGACTCACGCATCAAGCGCCCCGCATATTACTGGTGGAACTTCCCCGTTACTGACTATGCTCGTCACATCATCATGCAGGGTCCTGCCTACGGATTGGAGAATGACATCACGGACAAGATGACATGCGGTGTGCTCTCTAACCCGATGGAGCACGGAGAGGCATCGAAGCTGGCTCTCTACGGCGTGGCAGACTATAACTGGAACGTGGCAGCATACAATGCCATCGACAACTGGGAGCGCGGTCTTGTGGACCTCACACCTGAGGCACATGACGCTTACCGCACCTTCGCCATCCACTCATGCGACACCGAGACTGGATATCGCCGCGACGAATCGTGGGAGACAAAGACATTCCGCCTCGCTGACTTCTCACAGAAGGCTTATGACGACCTTTACGCTGAGTTCGACAGAGTGGAGAAGTCGAAGTCAACAATGGAGCGCGACTGCAAGAACCAGTTGCTTCTCAATGAGTTGAAGCCTTGGCTGGTTGAGTTTGAGAAGCTCGGCAAGCGTGGCAAGCAGACTCTCGAGCTGATGCAGACATACCGTGGCGGCGACAACGCCAAGTTCTGGAACGGATACATCCGCAACCGCATGACTCAGGACGACCGTGCCGCTTACGAGAAGCACAAGTCGGGCACTATGGCTCTGCAGCCGTTCTATGAGAACGCAATGGACGACATGTCAGCAGCATTCTTCAAGAATCTCACTGGTGAGGTGCCGGCATTCTACAAAGGCGTAGGCTCATACCCCACTCTCGCTACAACACAGAACAAGCTGATGTTCGACAACGACTCCACCACTTTCTACCATAATGGAAGAAGCCAGGAGACGGGCGACTGGGTTGGTGCTGACCTTGGAGCCGTGCGTAAGGTTAGAGAGGTGAAGATTCTGCAGGGACGTAATTCTGTGGATGACGTAGACTACTTCGACAATACCATCCTTGAGGCTTCTGCCGACGGCAAGACATGGAAGGCATTGACAGGAGAACTGGCGAAGACATACATCATCCACTGGAAGGGTGAGCCTGTGGACGCCCGTTATGTGCGCATCCGCAAGTTGCAGTCTGACAAGAAGAGCTGGATAGCCGTTCGTGAGTTTATGGTCAACCCCACAACTCCCGAGAGCCTTCCCTTCACAGTCAGCGCCACAAACACAGAGGCTGCCATGTTCGGTTTCGACAAGAACCCGTGCACATCGTTCAAGAGCGAGGGTAAGCTGACGTTCGGCGTTGAGGCAGGCAAAACTTCTTACACAATGTTGCTCGACGTTAAGCCTAACAGCGGCGTGAAGTTCAACCAGTATAACAAGAAGGGCAAGCTGCTTTCTTCAACAGAGATTGACAACTCGTTCTTCACCACAACCCTCACAAAGGGTGCTGTGAAGGCAGAGCTAGAAGGAAACGTGGAAGTGTTTGAGATTATCGCTAAGTAAAGCGTCTCACACACTTATATAATACAATAAACCGAAGAATCCCCATGGACCGCTGCTGCGTGCAGTCTGAGTTCATGGGGATATTGGTTTCAAATCAAACTGTATGGATAAGGATATTGTAAAGAAAATCAACGAGTTGGGCAGCACCGGCGACCCGTTTCTCTTCGTCATCAGCTATGACGGCACGAAGGCGTACGTCCGAAAACTGTCTGACATAAATCCAGAAAATTGCCTCTACGATTTCGACGGCAAGACTAACATCAATGAAAAGACCGCATCTCCGCTTACGTCCAAGACAACATGGGAGGTAGACGCACCACAGTATGAGGAATACGAAAAGAGCTTCGATATAGTGAAGCGTAACATGTTGGCAGGCAATAGTTATCTTGCCAATCTCACTTGCAGAGTGCCCGTGCGCTGCAATCTCTCCCTTCACGAAATATTCCTCCGTTCCAAAGGAAAGTATAAGCTTCTGATGAACGACAGCACAGACAATATAGGCAACTTCGTTTGTTTCTCTCCAGAGAAGTTTCTTCAGATAAGAGACGGACGAATTTTCTCCTATCCGATGAAGGGCACCATTGACGCTTCATTGCCGAATGCGGAAGAAGAGCTTATGAACGACGAGAAGGAAGCAGCCGAACACGCCACCATCGTTGACCTGATACGCAACGACCTGAGCAGAGTGGCATCCAACGTTAGAGTGGACAAATACCGTTATGTTGACGTTCTCCACACCAATAAGGGCGACATACTGCAAACAAGTTCGGAGATTAGCGGCAAACTGCCAGACGACTATACACACCACATCGGCGACATCATCGCAGCGCAACTGCCTGCTGGTAGCATTACAGGAGCTCCAAAGAAGAAGACCTGTCAGATTATTGACGAGGCAGAAACCTACAAGCGAGGCTTCTATACCGGCGTGATGGGAATATACGAGAACGGAACGCTCAATTCCGCCGTGATGATACGATTCGTGGAACAGGAAAAGGACGGTATGGCATTCAAGGCTGGAGGCGGCATAACCTCACAAAGCCAATGCAGAAAGGAGTATGAGGAAGTGCTGCAGAAGGTTTATCTTCCCATTACGGAATAAATGTCCGATTACATAGCAACAATACACATTATATATATTATGTCGCAGCAATTTGTTGAAACCATAAAGATAAAAGACGGAAAGGCCATGAACCTTTCCTGGCATCAGGCAAGAATGGAACGGACCGTCAGTCATTTCTTTGCAGGACAAGCAGTCCCGAACCTCAATGACATACTTTCGCCCACAGCTGACATGCACTTCTATAAAGCAAGAGTGGTATACGGCAAAGGAGGCATAGAGGATGTGCAGTACGCTCCTTATACAATGCGCACAATCAAGTCATTAAAGGTGGTAAGGGACGACACGGTGGATTATTCATTCAAGAGCACAGACCGAACAGACCTCAACAGGCTGGTCAGTATGAAAGGTGACTGCGACGAGATAATCATCGTGAAGAACGGTCTGGTGACCGACACATCGTTCACCAACATCGCCGTGTACGACGGCGATGTATGGTTAACGCCCAAACAACCATTGCTTATGGGCACCAAACGGGCACAGTTGCTTGGAGAAGGTAAGCTGCGAGAGGCAGACATCACTTTGGAGCAGCTCATGAAAGCCGAGAAAGTGAGTCTGATAAATGCAATGATTGAGTTGGGTGAGCGAGAGATTGCCATAAACAACATCTGCTTATAAGTTCAATCTCAGTAACATCCGTTTATGAAATTCCTGATGATGGTCCTTCCCTCCGGGGTAAGGATCGATTCGGGATGAAACTGTATGCCGTGGACATCATAACGGCGATGCTTCAGTGCCATAACCTGTCCCTCATCGCTAACAGCTGTCACCTCCAATTCGGCAGGAAAATCCTCTTTACCGACCACCCACGAATGGTAACGCCCCACCTTAATGCTGTCTGACAGATTGTCAAAGATATAGTCAGAGGCTACGATGCGGACGCTCGACTGTATGCCATGGAATACTGTATTCAGATTATATATTTCTGCTCCAAACACTTCACCTATCGCCTGTTCGCCCAAGCAAACACCAAGGATTGGCTTGGTCGGTGCATATCGTCGAATGACAGCTTTGAGAAGCCCGGCCTCATCGGGAAGGCCGGGACCAGGAGACAGTACTATCTTGTCGAAACGCTCCACGTCGTCAATATCAAACTGGTCGTTTCGCCAAACAGTAACTTCCACATCTTCCCCACCCTCCTCTTCGAGATATTGAGAAAGGTTGTATGTGAATGAGTCGTAATTGTCTATAAGTAGTATGTTCATGATATTTATTTTATGCAAAGTTATTACTTTGTTTCTGAACAATCAAGACAATACATTAAAATATCATAAAAATATTTGTCCTTATTCATATTTACTTGTATCTTTGCATTATCAGCATTATATTTGCAATATATTAGCAGAACCATTCTAATGAATCAGAAGCTATGGGATACAACATAACAATAACAGCAATAGCGGTACTAATAACTATCGCAATTATCTATTTTTCACTACAACACAAGAACAAGCTAAAGACAGCCAACAAAACCAATAGTACGAACAAGACCGACACATCAGATGCTGACAACTCGTCAGCAGCCTATGCAGGAATGAAGCCTCGTGAACTGTGTAAGGCCATCTTACACGACCTTAACTGCAAGACAGAAGAGGATGAGGAGGAAGGCAGCGATCGCTTGGCATTCAAATTTCAGGGAGAGACTTTCTGCATCATCGTTTCGGACGATTGCCTGCTTGCCACCATCTACGACTTCTCGTGGGGCAGCGTAGAACTTGACGACATTGATGAGGTGTCACGGTTGAGAAAGATAATAAACGAGATCAACTTCCAATACGGCGGTCATACTCTGTTCTACACTATGGACACGGACAACAACCGTATGGTGGTGCATACGAAGCGACAGATATTGCTGACACCAGAGATTCCAAATCTCGACAACTACATGACGGCTATGCTTAGCGGATTTTTCGAGGTGCAGCGTGCTATGGCGCATGAGCTGGACAAGGAGAGAATGAAAAAGAAAGCCTAAACAAAGATAAACATTCACATCAAATACACTTTTCGATATGGAACAGGATTTGACTTTTTTCGACACTAACGGACTGACATCTACGTCCGCCAATCACATTGCTAACCTCGCCAAGGAGTATGTGCAGGCACAGACACAAGAGTTGGAGAACGTGGAGTTCTTCAATAGCTACCTCACCATCATCGGTTCCGACAAGGAGCAACGCGTGCAGCACGGATGGGACAAAGAGCAGATGCAGGGTATAGCAGACAGACTGCGCAGCATCTCACTCGCCAACTCGCTCATAGCATGGCTGCGTGAGGCTATAAAACTTCGCTCAAAGATGCTATCCGACCTCCATGATATGGAAATGGAAGACTACTGCAAGGAGAAGAAAATAGATATGCCGGAACAGCCTTCTATGGAAACGCTGATGACACGCGAGGAGCAGATAGCTACGCTTTCCGTGAAAGACCGTGCACGCATTCTCTCTCTGGAAGCCAAGGCTGCTGCTTTCGGCAAGTTCATACATCCTGACGGTCACCTCTCTGAGGCACGCAAGGAATATATGAAGATAATGTGTCAGGAGGCTGAGATAGACGGTAGCGGACGCGACACCCTGCTTTATCGCCACGAACCAAGCGTGGAACTGAAGGATCTGGAAGGAAGTTTCTTCGCTCTGCAAGGCGAATATCGCAAGGCTCAGGCAGAGCTTAACGGATATAACCACTCCATTGACGAGGCTCTGCGTGAAGACGAGGAGCGTAAGCGTGGTGAGTATAACATAAAGAACGCCGACTATCTCGTGGAAATGGCGAAGCTTGAGAAAGACTTCACCGTATATAAAGATACGGAACAGAAGCGCATTTCACGCCTCAAGATTGTCATCCCCAACGACTTGCGCGAGATTTACGAGACTGTGGCTGGTCTTGGAAAGGAAGAATAAGGATTATAGCCGGTCCTTAACAAACATACGGCGGCGGGTAACCGAAGACTGAACGCTTGTCGGGAAACTTCGGCGTATGCACCATACACGGTGTCTTCTTAAGATTTAAAATAAAAATATGGGATTCAGAAAACAGAGAATTTAATCAAAAAATTTCGCACGCGGCACCGCATATATAAAAGATAGCTATGAAGTCTTGACGGGCTGAGCATGATTTTGATTTTGAAAAGGTGTGCGTGCGGTTCTCGATCTTGATATGGTTCTTGTTTTCGTGACACCGTAAAACGTGCAGCCCGCCGTTTTTTAGTTGAGAGTTGAAAGTTTAGGGTTGAGAGTTATGATATGTTATATAGGTAATCATAACTCTCAACCCTAAACTTTCAACTCTCAATTATTTTACATTAAATCCTGTTATTTCCACATACGTTGGCAAGGAACGGGTGTCTGCCGGATTCCATTCCACTCTTACCGTGCGCTTTTCGCCCGGCATGAGATGGAAATAATTGTCCTCGTACGACACGGGCAGCACCTGCTCGCCGTCTTCCGCCTTAAGATTCAGACGTATCATCATTGCAGGGGTGTCGGTTTCGTTGGCGATGGTTACGTCACAACGATTTCCGTCACGCACCACATCAGTCTTAAGGCTCACCTTTGGCAGAGAGCGAAGCTGCATAAGATTGCCCTCCTCGTTTCCTATAACATAGAAATTATCAGAGACTCGGCTACCTTCAGCATCGTCCAGCACAAGTCTTATGAAGCGTACGTCTGTCGGCTGTCCACCGGCAAGGCTGTCTACGTGGAGCGAAGGAAGCGTCAGCGTTGTGTCAGCGTCACAGCAGAGCGAAGCCTCAGCAGACGCAACCACACGTCCACGGACATCGAGAATGTCACGACGCGCCTTCATATCCTTATGAGCCTCAGCCGTAATGTTCACCACCTCCACGTCACGTGTAAGAGCATTCCACTGAATATGAAGCGGTTCGCAAGCCTTACGACAAGCGAAGAAGGCTGCTGTTGGCTCCATCCAGTAGTCGTAACACTGCCATACCTGCGAAGGCCAGCACGAATGACTCATCCAGATAAGCAATCCCTGACGATACTTTGCGCCCGACTCGAACATGGCACGATAGCCGTCATAATTAATCCATTGTGCCAAGCTGCCAAACTCACGAGCGTCAGCCGGCTTGCCGAACGCATGCTCCATCATGGCATTAAACGTAGCACCACGCTGGGCGCCACGCTGTGTGAAGTCGTGACGTCCCCACTCTTCCGACTGCGGCCACAAAGCTTCAGGCGAGAACGTACGCGCCAGTCCCTCGTATGTCATCACGTTTGGCATGCCACGCTCGGTATGAAGCTTTCCTGTCTGCTTGGAGAAGTAAGTCTTAGCGGGTTCAGCCCAGTAAGGACCGTGACCGCTGACTCCCTCATCGGCAGAACTTGGGATGTAGAGAATGCCAGGATTGGCATCGTCCACAAGTTTCTTCAGCGACGCATTCAGAGCTGCAGGAGGATATCCCTCATTTCGTCCACAGTAGAGAGCGATGCTGGGATGGCGACGCATACGACGAGTAAAGTCTGACGCATTATGCATAAACAGAGCGTTATCGTCAGGGTCTGGTCCGTCGCAAGGATTGGCAAGCCAGAAGTCCTGCCATACCATTATGCCGTTACGGTCGCAAGCATCATAAAATTCCTCGTCACCGATCTGACCCACCCAGTTGCGAATCATATTAAAGTTCATCTGCCTGTGATATCCAACCGTGATGTCATACTCGCGCTTACGATAGAGAAGATTATGCTCGCTGAAGCCCCAGTTGCCTCCAAGCGGCACGAATCGCTTACCGTTTACCCACATCTGCAGCTTCTTGTCAGCGCCCTCATAAGTCATCTGTCTGATACCTGCACAATAGTCTGTTCTGACCTTTTCGCCGCCATCAGGCACAAACTCATAGCCTGCATCATACATATAAGGCTCGCCATAACCGTTCGGCCACCAAAGGCGCATGCGCTGTTCACGCAACTGGGCGTATTCCTCAGGAGCGAACACCACTTCCTTTTCCTCGCCCTGTGCCATATCCACACGTTTCTCAAACGCTATATCGCCAATCCAACCGCGCAACTTTCCTGATACTGCACCTGCCTCGTTATTCGTGAGAATGACACGCGGAGTGATGGTAGCTGCCGTATCGGGCAAAGCCAATGACGTAGAAACGAGCGGATCCGAAATCGTTACCGATCCCTCAGCAGAAAGAAATACGTCGTTCCATATACCCGTCTCACGACCACGTACAGAGGAAATCCAGTCCCATCCTATACTTGCATGGAACGTAGGGTTGTCTGCACCAAGCATTCCTCCGTTAATATCTGTAGTGGCATACGTCTTCTCCTTTGTTCCTCCGATATTGTCCGGTTTGATTACCTCCACAGCCAATACATTGGTTCCATCACGAAGCATCTCAGTTATGTCGGTACGCGAACGCATGAAAGCGCCCTCTATGCGGTTAATGCGCTTGCCATTAAGGAAGACATTAGCCTTCCAGTTTATTCCGTCAAAGCACAAAAAGACATGCTTGCCTTTCATCTTTTCAGGCACGGAGAACGTACGGCGATACCAGAAGTTGCTGTTAAAGAATGATTCTGAGGCGTTCTCCAGGTTGTCAGCCACATTCGGGTCGGGCAAAGCGCCGATGTTCACATAGCTCATAAGTGCCGTTCCCGGTACCGTTGCCGTAATCCATCCGTTACCGTCCGTCTTGGAAGAAGAGATATTCTCTCCCTTGTCCGTTGCTTCGGCACGCTTAAGAAGCCAGTCACCACCATAAAGCGGCAGCCTGTTGCCGTCCATTCCGGCAGCCACATGAGGCACCACCTCATATCCGCCACGTCCTATCACGTTCATCTCGCTGAGGACATATCTGCCAGAAGACGTAGGACGTGTCATACCTATACGCACATAACGTCCATTGGCTCCCTTTGTCTTTATCTTGTCCACGGCGTTCTTTCCACCAGGCAGAGCAGCCACAACCGTCCAGTTCTTACCGTCGTCGCTCATCTCCACACGTCCTTCCAATGCTTTCTCTATCCAGTTCAGCTCCACCCTTTCCACGGGTTGCGAGCGTCCGAGGTCTACCTCCACCCATTGATTGCCTCCTCCGTCGCTCATCCATGCGCTACCGAAACGGGCTGCTGTGAGGAGTTGCGAGGTAAGCGAGCGTCCCTCAAGGCAGGGCATAAACTCGAACACCGTCCAGTGGGCTGCACCTTTCATCGTCAACTGAAGGCGGAGTCCACTAAAACTAAAGCCACCGTCCACCGGCAAAGTCACCACGACATCACGCGTGGGAAGCATCTCGCGTTCCGTCTGCTTATTAGGATCAGAATGCTCCACATAATGCGATTGCTTGCCGGGCAGCGACTGACCTTCCATAGTTGCCACTGCATGCCACTTTCTCTCCTTGCCAGTTCCGTCCGAGGCCAATACACGAATGGCATACTTGCCGTCCGCCAGCTTAGGGTCGTAAGCCACGTTAAGTCTTACGCGCACACTATCGGCTCGGAACAAAGCACCCGTCCACTCATAATTAAGATATGTGTCGGCACCATAAACTGTATTGCGCGAATACATTCCTCCGTCAATCGCCCACTCACGCTCACGACGCGGCAACAGTCCGTCAGGCGTACTGACGAAAAGCGTCGGCACGGCAGAACGGCTGACAATGCCGTCAGTAACGAGTTGAGGAGTCAGACAGAAGTCGAACGATGATGATGCACGCACAGGACGGCGCAACGCCAGATTCGTAACGACATCCGTCTCACGCAGCATCGGAGCGAAATTCTCAGCCGGATTTCCCGGATAGCGTCCAATGCCACGAGTATTGTCGTCTGCCATTGCGGTCATAGCTACGGACATGCCGATAGCACCGGACAGACATAGTTTCTGTATTATATTCATTGTTTAAGGTATATATTATTGTATAACTTATTTACGTTTGCTGTTCTTCTTAGTTTTTCTTCCAATCTTGAGTCCTGTTATCAGGCTCCATACAGCAGCCATTCCCATCACCAACACGAATACATACGTGGCAATGTTGCCGATAAACAGTCGTCCGCTATGGGCCTCCAATGCCACATTCCATAACGACATCGGCAGCCTGTTCATCCACGATGGCTGCGGCAGCAACGACGTACCCTTATCATATTCCACGACAATGCCGTCATGCCTACCTCCGACCATGATGTCGTCAGTAAATCCCGACACTGCCGTCTTGCCGAACGGCGCACCGGCAGACTTGGGTGCAGGCTGATGCGTGAAATAATCGGTTGACGTAGATGTCTGACGATCCCATACAAACATACCGCTGAACGAACCGCACAACCACTTGCCGCCCTCCTTCTCTCTCTGCCACACATTCAGCCCCATAACGCTTACGGGCGGTGCCTCGGAAATCTGCTGCGGAACCGGATGCTGTATGTCCTTGCCCAGCGAGAAGAATCCTTCTGATGTAGAAACCATCCAGTCTTCCGCCGCTTCATCATAGCGCACCATACGCAGACGGTCGTTCCAGGCATTGCAGCTATGCTGTATGGTGCCGGGTACGGCTGGCACACGGCTGAGCGCAAGCGGTATCATCATTGGCGGACGAAGCATCCATCCTGTCACACATATTAACAATGTAAGGAATATGGTCTTTCTTCCTATTATGTCATGCCAAGACAGAAGCGTCTTCAGCGCCCGTCCTTTCAGACGCTTCAGACTCTGCCTTACCGAAATCTTGGCTGTCAGCCAGAACGCCAGACCCGTCACACATATTATAATAAGTAGAACAGAGATGACATCCACAACCAGAATGCCTACCTTTCCGAACAGTTCGCCACTATGAAGCAGCCACACCGTACGAAACAGCGACACCTTGCCATCATAGCCCGATGGCGCAGGTATCTCCACCCTCCGGAACGTCTTGTAAGGAGCCGTAGCCACGTAAACGTACGACCGGCTAAGCACCACAAGAGTGTCGCCACGTGAAGTAACGTCAGTCAGACGCTCCTCTTCTCCTGTCGGCAACGCCACGTGATGCCAACGATGACGCCCGTCCGTACGGTAAAGACCATATTGCGACACGGCAAAAAACTCATGCGAGGATTTCTGCCCTGCCCCATAACTCACTCCTGCCATGCCACGCATCTGGCGCATATCAGCCCCTTGTGGCAGTCCTTCGTTCATACTTACAAACGACGATGCCACGGTATCGGTAAGGAAAACACCCGCCGAACCATACATCGCCACCCTTCCGTCGTCCATTCGACAAGTGCCACGCAGCAGTCCGCTGTTCCATTGCTTAATCTCATATCGCGACGGCAGCATGCCCCTGCTCACGTCTATGCCACTTATGGCATGGCGATGGTTGAGCAAAATGCCTGATACGCAGAACACAATAAGGAAAAATCCCATGACTATGCCGAACCACTTATGATGTTTGCGAAAAGTAGATCTGAGCATACATTTATTTGATTATTATGTTATCTGTTTTCATCTTTTTATGGAGCATCCAACGATGCTTTCAGTTTGCAATACAAAATTAATCAAAAAAAGCGCATTCTACACACATTCCGACTTGTTCCATATCAATAAAACGCATAAAAATGCGAAAACTTGCCATTATTGTTTACGCGAACAACAAAAACTTCATACCTTTGCATCGTCAAAAGGTTAATAGATTGTTTAGGTTAGTAGTAATAGATTTAGGTTTTTAGTTATTAGGTTTAAGGTAAATTAGAACGATTGTTTAACAGGTAACAATGAGGGCTCGTGAGAATCTTCATTATTTATGAAAAGTTTTTTAAGTTAAACATACGGTTATGGCACAACTCGTTGAGAGCTGTGCCATAATTGTTTTTATACGTATATGTCCACACTAAGCCCAAACGTATACAATAAAATTTGCCCACAAATCCGTCTGGATTTGTGGGCAAATTCCGTTATTATATAAAGATGATTAAGCGGTCATTCTATTCAACTTTTTAAGCAATGCAAACATCACAAATGCACTAATAAGACAGAGTGCAATAAGGATAGCCCAGTTGTACATAAGAGGAATCTTATTCCAAAGCATTGACGGAATAGCGCTAAGGTAATTACCGATTGCAGTAGCTACAAACCATCCACCCATCATCAAACCCTTGTATTTTGGTGGAGCAACCTTTGACACGAAGCTAATACCCATCGGTGAGAGGAGTAACTCTGCAAGAGTAAGGGTGAAATATGTAGAAATCAACCATGACGGAGAGAGAATGCTTTGGGTGCCTTTCTCGCCCAAATCCATAGGAGAAACAAGTCCGGTTGAAGCCATAGTTATCACACTGAAGCCAAGTGCTGCAACCAACATACCCCAAGCAATACGAGCTGGTGCACTTACCTCTTTACCCTTATTTGCTAGAGTACCAAAAAGCAACATACTGAACGGAGTGAGTGCTACAACAAAGAACGGATTAAACTGCTGGAAATCTGAAGGCTGTGCAAATGTTGTAGCATCCATATTTGCAAAGAGTGCATACGCGCATCCAAGCAAAGCTACTGTAGCAACTGCACAAATTGACTTGTTCTTTGGTGTCTTTGATTGGAAAGCGCCAAATCCAGTATACACAGACAAAGCAACAAGTGCAAGGCTGAAGATATTAAAGCAGAAACGCATATTACCCGTAATCGTAAGATTGGTATATTTCTTCGCAAAGAAAGTAAGGGCAGAGCCATTCTGATGGAAAGCCATCCAGAAGAAAATAACCACAGCGAACACAAGCAGAAGAGCCTGGATACGGTCCTTTGTCTGCTTCGGAGTCAGCTCCTCGACCTGAACTTCCGTTGTCTTTGCCTGCTTTGCTATGACATCGGCATGCTTAAACCATCCTCTAAATGCGAAATAGATTATAGCAGAAATAATCAACGATACGCAAGCAACGCCGAAACACAAGCCATAACCACCATAAAGAGCCTTGAGATATGCAGGATCATGGTTAGCTGCGTCATAAACAAAATTATATTGTGCAAGATAGAGATTGGTTATCCACTTAGCCATCGATGGAGCAAACATCGAACCGATATTGATAGCCATATAGAACAATGAGAACGCAGCATCACGACTCATTGAATATTTTGGATTATCATATAGATTTCCTACAAGCACCTGAAGGTTTCCCTTGAAAAATCCAGTACCTATAGAAACACAGAAAAGACCAGCAAACATAGCTATCTGGCCATTAAGATTTGCAGGAGTAGGAACCGCAAGACCAAGATAGCCAAGGAACATTGTAAAGAAACCAATAACCACACAACGTCCATAACCGATTTTATCTGCAACAACACCACCAAGAAGTGGCATAAAGTAGACCATAGCTAAGAAAATTGCATTCACATTTCCAGCTTGCGCCTCCGTCCATCCAAACTTTGCTTGCATAAACAACGTAAAGATGGCTAACATCGTGTAATAGCCAAAACGCTCTCCTGTATTAGCAAGAGCCAAGGCATAAAGACCTTTTGGTTGATTTTCAAACATAAATAGTAAGTTTTTTATTGATTAAGTTAATTTTTCACAGTCTTGGTTTCATGAGCTACAAAATTAAGAAGAAATATCCTATCCACCAAATGTTTTTCAACAACAATTAATAAAAACGGCATTGATTATCCATGTAAGCATTTCCAATATTTACATTATCATAACCATGTCTACCTAACAATCAGCTAAAACGTGGATTATCCGCTTTACATTTACTATCATTAAAAAAGTGCGCCAAGACCAACCAACGGTTTCGGCGCACTTTTTTGTTTTAATATTACTCTCCACCCAGATTCCTGTCCAACCATTGATGGATACATTCTTCGGTTTCGTAGGGAATATATGTTCGGTAAGCACAACATCCGTCCTGTTGATATACTGTATGATTCTCTGATATAGCGCAGCATCTACCCTACCACCACGGATAGAGCCAGCAAAATAAATTTTCTTGTTCATGGTTTCTGAGTGATTTGCATGCAAAAATACAGATATAATCCGAAATGACAAAGGGGAAACGGCTTAATAAATTCCATTGATATTAGTTGCTATTAGTGGGTGCATGGCTACGGCGAGGACGCCATAGCCTCCTAAGTTTGTATTGACTGCTATGTTAATTGCTGGTTAGAGTGGATATTGTGCGCTTTGCTCGTTCAACCCAAATCGGTCATTAGAAAAAAATCTTGTCATTCTCTAACATGTCTTCATGTCTTCTTGTCTAAAAAACATGTCCTCATGTCCGCCATGCAAATATCGTACAAAGAGTAAAAAGCTGTTACAAAATAAAAATTGATTCTAGAGTTCTGGTTTGCTGTTTTTACGGTGTTTTGCTGTGAAAACAGCACCCACGCCATACGATAGCGCCACTTTTACACTCCAATAGTGCCACTATTAGACAGTAAAAGTGGCACTATTGCATGATAAAAGTGGCACTATTGGAGTGTAAAAGTGGCGCTATTGGAGTGTAAAAGTGGCGCTATTGCAGCAAAAAACGGCTCTTTTGCGAGTCTGATTTCATAACACTTCGTCAGAAAACCGTATAACACGCTGTGTATAAGCGTGTTGTCTTCAAACGCTCAAAACTCAAGAATTTCGCACCAAAGATTTTGTTGTGCGCTGGGCTCATAGTATTGAGCATTAGAAATGCAAATATTGTATACTACAGAACCACCGAAGAGCTTACTTTGTCTTCACGATGTCGAAGAGATACGTAAGCTTTATTACGATGTTTGAGTGGTTGGAGCGGGCGAAATAGTCGCGCTTTGAGTCGCCGTAGATGTTGCCAAGACCGTAATAATAGCGGCCTTCGAGGAGGAAATGACCTACTCGCGGAAGCGCCAGCTCCATTCCTAAGCCGGCTGCAATGCCGTAATCGAACTTGTTCTCTACGGACATCGTGTCCTGGGCGCAGGTCAGATTGGAGCGGTCAGCGAGGTTGCGGTCGGCAAAGTTGAAGTTTGAGACGGTCTTCTCTCCAAGCAGATAGCCGAACTGCGGACCTGCCTTGAAGAAGAACTGCATGCCCTTGTGCTCCTTTCCCCAGGCAAGGTGCGCGAAGATGGGCACCTGTATGTAGTTGAGGTCGCGCTGGTAAGCTTCCGCCAGTCCTGTCTTGGCGTTGATGACGGGCTGGTCGTCGGACGTGAGGATGTTCTCCTTCCATCCTATTCGGGCGTAATTCACCTCCGCCGCAATGGAGCAGATGGTGCTAAAATACTTCTCGCACGTATAGCGCATGGACAGTCCCATGGTGATGCCGCCATGTCCCAGCTGCGTCACCTTCGGCGTAAAGCCCACATTACTTATTATATAGCCGGCATTCACACCGACGGAGAGGTCGTTGCGGTGGTCGCCAATCTGTGCGTCCGCGCTGACGTGAGACGTCATGAGCAAGGCTACGGCAGCGGCAAGACCGCATATTCTGTGTTTAAGACTTGTCATTCTTAATGGTTTGTTATGAATCAATAGCTTATCGACTCTATGCTGCGGTTGTTGCGATAATGCACGAGCATGAACGATACGTTCTGCATGCCTCCGTCAGACACGCGCATAAACTTCAGCGGGGTCTGCATGGGGGCGTACGTGGTCTGCTGCTTCGTGCCCTTGAAGGCTGATCCGTACGTGCTGATGCCGCGCAGGAAGAACTGTGCCTGGTCATAACCTGTGATGGCAAAGCGGGGAAGCGCCTCGCGCATGTCCGACTTGAACCACTGGCGATAAGTGCGCTCGAAGTTCTTGGTGCGCTGTGCCACGGAATTATAGTAGAAGGATGTGGGGATGTATGTGTCGTACTTGTGATAATACTCGGTGTAAGGCTTCGTGTACATCAGCCATTCCGTATAGCCAAAGAGCGACACGCGCATAGCGGGGCTTGACTTCTTGAGGATATCAAGCTTGGCAAACACCGAGTTAAGCTCCGGCGAACGTGCCGTATTGAGCACCACCACGTTACGCTTCGTCGTGTTGAACGCCTTGGCGAACATCGGGTCTGACGATTTCAGGTTGGTGATGCTGCATGTTATGCCCTTCTCCTGAAGACGCTTGCGGAGGCTGGTGGTGAAGGTGCCCTTGTTGCTGGTGGCGTCGTTACAGTCAACGACCACCACATGCGAGTCAGAGAAACGCTCCATGAATGCGTTCACGGCTACAGCCGTAAGCTGCTCCGGCGACTGATAGACCTGGAAGATGTGGTCGTTCTTAGCCACCTCGCCACCATTGATTGAGAACGGGATGACCAGCTTTATGTCGTTCTTGCGGCAGAAGTCGGCTATGGGCTTCACCTGCGGCGTATAGAGCGGACCGAAGATGATGTCGCACTTGGCGGCTGCGGGATCGGCAAGCGTAGTAGCCACATTGGCGTCAATGGGCACGTTCCAAGCCTGAACGTGCGTCTTGATGCCCTGTGCCTTAAGGCTGTCACATGCCATAAGCACGCCGCGATAATACTCCACCATGCGCTGTCCGTCGCCGTCAACATTGTGAAGAGGGAGCATCACACCCACACGCACCACGCCCATTTCCTTCTTCTTGCCGGCAGCGGTCGCTGACGGAGCAGCAGGACGAGAGGTCTCAGGAGTCTGCGCCGGGGTGTTCACCTTACTCATCGTGGGGAACGGGATAAGGAGCTGGTCGCCCTTCTTAAGCACATAGTCAGACTTCTTCATGCCGGGATTGGCGTTCTGAAGTTCTTCTATGGTGATATTGAATTTCTTGGCAATGCCGTATATCGTGTCTTTCTTCTTCACCTTGTAAAGGTCCTGCCACTTCACATTCTGACCGCCTGACACCATGGCGACCGCGAGGGCACACATGCATAATAGCATTCGGAGATGACGTCTCATATTGTTCTGAATTTTAGTTTGTATACCTTGATTTTTGTGCAAAAGTACATAAAATATATTGTTCTGAGAAATTTTTCATTAACTTTGCATAATAACCAAACAGGCATGAATATGAAACACATCATAATACTTCTTGTCGCCCTTACCTGCTCGTTCCTGCAAGTAAAGGCTGACGACATCCCCACCATCGACCCACAAGCCACTTTCATAACCTCCGAAGGAGAAGAGACGGGCACGAGCTATCAAGGTTCGGCTCCGCTCACCGTACGCTTCGCTGCCAACGCGGAGAACGTGGGGGCATGGAGCGCGCACTACGAATGGAGATTCACGAAGGAGGGAAACGACTCGCCCTACCTTGTCAGATATGAGGAGGACACGGAATATACGTTCACGGAGGCTGGCGCTCACCGCATAGTGCTGTACGCCACGTTCACCAACGCCGGCGACACGGTGGCTTACACGGAGGAATACTGGTCGGAGAACACGCCCATTACCGTATCTATTTCAGAGAGCAAGCTGGACATGCCCAACGCTTTCTCGCCGAACGGCGACGGCATCAACGACATATATAAGGCTAAGAGCGGACATCAGAGTCTGGTGGAGTTTCATGCCTACATCTTCAACCGTTGGGGACAGAAGCTCTACGAATGGACCGACCCTGACGGAGGATGGGACGGCAAGTATAACGGAAAGGACGTAAAGCAGGGCGTCTACTTTGTGCTCGTAAAGGCAAAGGGCGCTGACGGAAGAAAATATAACATCAAGAAAGACGTAAACCTGCTTAGAGGTTATACGGAAACTTCAGGAACGACGGGCGGCGAATAAGCCCCTGACACACTACATCAAAGCTTACACATGAGAGATATGAGCAACAACGACATGGAAGAGGGCAAAATAAACGTATGGGGCGCACGTGTGCATAACCTTAAGAACATCGACGTGGAGATTCCGCGCGGCAGCCTTACGGTCATCACGGGCCTTAGCGGTTCGGGCAAGTCGTCATTGGCGTTCGACACCATTTACGCTGAAGGACAGCGCCGATACATCGAGACGTTCTCGGCGTATGCACGCAACTTTCTCGGCGACATGGAGCGCCCGGACGTTGACAAGATAACCGGACTCAGCCCTGTAATCAGCATAGAACAGAAGACCACCAACCGCAATCCACGGTCCACGGTGGGCACCACAACGGAGATTTATGACTATCTCAGACTGCTTTTCGCACGTGCGGGCACGGCTTACAGCTATGCCACCGGCGAGAAGATGGTGAGGTATACGGAGGAGAAAATCATCAACATGATTGAGACCGACTATGCCGACCGACGCATTTACATTCTCTCCCCTCTCGTAAGACAACGTAAGGGACACTACCGCGAACTCTTCGAGAGCTTGCGGAGGAAGGGTTATCTCTATGCCCGCGTGGACGGGGAGATAAAGGAGATAACGCAGGGCATGAAGACTGACCGATACAAGAACCACAACATTGAGGTGGTGATTGACAAGATGCAAATGCGCAAGGGCTTCGAAGACCGACTCAGAAAGACCGTTGAGACAGCCATGAGGCAGGGCGACGGACTCATTATGATTCTGGACAAGGACTCGGGTGTGGCGAAGAACTTCTCAAAGCGACTTATGTGTCCGACGACGGGTCTCAGTTATCGTGACCCGGCTCCTAACATGTTCTCATTCAACTCGCCTGAAGGTGCTTGTCCGAAGTGTAAGGGTTTAGGATACGTCAACGAGATTGACATGAAGAAGGTCATTCCCGACGACACCTTATCCATATATCAGGGAGCCATTGTGCCGTTGGGAAAATACAAGAACCAGATGATTTTCTGGCAGATAGGTGCCATACTGGAGAAGGCGGAATGCACGCTGAAGACTCCCGTGAAGGACATTCCTGAGGATACGCTCGACGAAATCCTCTATGGTTCGCTTGAATCGGTAAAAATAGACAAGGAACTGGTTCACACCTCTTCCGACTACTTCACAACGTTCGACGGCGTGGTAAAGTATATGCGCTCCGTGATGGAGAACGACGACACGGCAAGCGGACAGAAATGGGCAGACCAGTTTCTTGCCGTATGCAAGTGTCCGGAATGTCAGGGCATGAGGCTCAACAAGGAGTCGCTCTCTTATCGTGTCTGGGACAAGAACATCTCTGAACTTGCCAACATGGACATCAAGACGCTCATGACTTGGCTGGACGAGGCGGAGAAGCATCTGGACGAACGTCAGAAAGCCATAGCTACGGAGATTCTCAAGGAGATACGCACACGCATAAAGTTTCTGCTGGATGTCGGACTGGACTATCTGTCGCTCAACAGACAGTCTGCCACGTTGTCCGGAGGTGAGAGCCAGCGAATAAGACTTGCCACACAGATAGGTTCGCAACTCGTGAATGTGCTCTACATTTTGGACGAGCCGAGCATCGGTCTGCACCAAAGAGACAATGAGCGCCTGATACGCTCATTGAAGGATCTTCGCGACATCGGCAACACGGTGGTGGTGGTGGAGCATGACAAGGACATGATGCTCAGCGCCGACTATATCATCGACATCGGTCCGATGGCAGGACGTAAGGGTGGCGAAGTGGTGTTTCAGGGCACGCCGAAGGACATGCTCAAGACGCACACCATAACAGCCGAATATCTTAACGGCATACGCACCATTGCCGTGCCCAAGGAAAGACGCAAGGGCAACGGCAAATTCATAACCATACGCGGAGCCAAGGGCAACAACCTGAAGAACGTGGACGTCAGCTTCCCGCTTGGCGAGCTGATAGTGGTGACGGGTGTCAGCGGTTCGGGAAAGTCTACTCTCATCAACGAAACGCTACAGCCCATCCTCTCACAGCATTTCTATCGTTCGCTGAAGAAGCCGATGGCGTATGACAGCGTGGAAGGCATAGACAATATAGATAAGGTGGTGAACGTCGACCAGTCGCCATTGGGACGCACGCCACGATCAAATCCTGCCACTTACACGGGCGTGTTCAGCGACATCCGATCGCTCTTCGTTGGACTGCCGGAAGCCAAGGTGCGCGGATATAAGCCGGGACGCTTCTCCTTCAACGTGAAGGGAGGACGCTGCGAGACGTGCAAGGGCAACGGTTATCGCACGATAGAAATGAATTTTCTGCCGGACGTGATGGTGCCCTGTGAGGTTTGCCACGGCAAGCGATATAACCGCGAGACTCTGGAGGTGCGCTATAAAGGCAAGAGCATTGCCGACGTGCTGGACATGACCATCAATCAGGCTGTGGAGTTCTTCGAGAACGTGCCCGCCATTCTGCAAAAGATAAAGACCATTCAGGACGTGGGATTGGGATACATCAAGCTCGGACAACCTTCCACTACGCTGTCCGGCGGCGAGAGCCAGCGCGTAAAGCTTGCCACCGAACTGAGCAAGCGCGACACGGGCAAGACGCTCTTCATCCTGGACGAGCCTACCACCGGTCTGCACTTTGAGGACATCCGAATACTCATGGACGTGGTGCAGAAACTCGTCGACCGTGGCAATACGGTGGTAATCATCGAGCACAACCTCGACGTCATAAAACTGGCTGACCACATCATCGACATAGGTCCGGAAGGCGGAATAGGCGGTGGACAGCTTGTGGCACAAGGCACACCGGAGGAAGTGGCTAAGTCAGGAAAGGGATTTACGAGCAGGTTCATAGCTGAAGAGCTTGGCTTGAAATAAGCAAACATAATAAGGAGATAATAAATGAAAATAGAAATAAGAAACCTTAAAAAGGTGTTCGGAACCAAGACAGCCGTGGACATAGAGAAGGCGGACGTCAATGACGGAGAGATTCTCGGACTCGTGGGAAACAACGGAGCGGGAAAGACCACGCTCTTCCGCCTCATTCTCGACCTTCTGAATGCCGACGAGGGAAGCGTGATGCTTACGCCGAACATGACGGACGGCACTGAACCGACACACATCAATCCTGCCATGAGCGAGGACTGGAAGCCTTTCACGGGATCGTACATTGACAGCAGCTTCCTTATCGACTTCCTTACAGCGGAGGAATATCTGGAGTTTGTGGGTAAGGTTTCGGGCATGTCGAAGGAGGACGTTCACAAGGAAATAGCCCAATACGAGATGTTTATGAACGGAGAGGTATTGGGACAGAAAAAGTATATACGCGACTTCTCTGCCGGTAACAAGCAGAAGGTGGGCATCGTGGCTGCATTGCTCACACGCCCGCAACTCGTCATACTTGACGAACCGTTCAACTTCCTTGACCCCAGCAGTCAGAACCATCTGAAGAAGCTGCTCGTGGAATATAACAAGACAGAGGGTGCCACCATACTTATTTCGAGTCATAACCTGCAGCATACGACGGACATCTCTACACGCATCACGCTTCTGGAGCATGGCGTCATCATAAAGGACCTTGACAATAAGGACGGAGGCGCAGAGAAGGAGCTGGAGGAATATTTCAATGTATAGCCAACGTCTATACATTATATAATAATATCCCCTACATTATCTTATAGCCATAAGCCGAGCGATACATGTCCTCCAGATAATAAGAGAGGCAGAAGAAGAGGGTTATCGCCAGGTAAACAAGGACGAGTTGTGTGCCGCTGAAGCTGATGTTGTCAATGCTGGCACCCGGAATCGTAGCTATCCAGTCGAGCGAAGCATTGAGAACAGCGACAATACGGTCGAGCAAGTAGGCTATCAGACGCGGAAAGAACGGCAGACTGACGAACGCCATAATGTAGAAAACGAGCGACAGATAGACTATGAGCGTGACGGCAGGGATGGCTATGTAGTTGGCTAAAAGGAAATAACAGGAGAAGCGCCCGAAATAATAAATGATGATGGGGGCTACCATCACCTGAGCAGCCATCGACACCTTGAACATCGTCCATATCCAGTCCACCACGCGATGACTCTGAAGATAACGCGGCTTGATGATGTAATGGAAGCGCTCGTTGAACGCCAAGATGCCGAAGACGGCAAGGAACGACATCTGAAAGCCTACGTCCCAAAGGCTCATCGGATTGCCAAGGACGAGCACCACGACCGCTATGCCCAACGAATTGAGCGACTGCGGTTTGGCTGACATCAAGCCGAAGAAGGCAAAGCACGTATACATGACAGCCGAACGCACGATGCTGGACGACATGCCCACCATCAAGGCATAAGCCCAAATGGACAGAATAAGGACCAAATTGCCGATTATAAGACGACCCATAGACGACCCGAACGGGATGAGAATGGCGGCAAGAAGCATGAATATGATGCCGAGATGAAGACCGGAAAGAGCGAGCACGTGCGACACACCCACTACTGAATAGGTTTCACGGGCAGCATCCGAAAGGGCTGTCTTGTCGCCCAATGTCATCGCTCCCACTATGGCGTAAGCGTCGTCGCTCACCCCGTAGGCAGCCAAGTGAGTCATGGCTTTACGCCGAACTCGGTCGAGCACGATGGACAGGCGTTTCGGCATTGACAGACTGTTAAGGCTGAGCACTTTGCGGGCGCAACTGCCATAGGGGACATACGTGCGGGCTATCACGTCATGCACTTTCAGCCAACGCCCGTAATCGAAGTGGCTGTCACGTCCTTTATCAGCCGTTCTCCTCACCCACTCCGCCTTTTCCAGGCGAGAACATACCACAAGACCATCGCCGATGACAAGCTGACGTGCATCCATGCCCGTGCCATCGTCTTCATACTGATAGTCTTTTTTAGGAAAGAAGGCAATGATGCTGTGACCGGCAAGCCTTCCTTTCGTCACCGCAAGCTGACACTTTACAGAACGTTCTTTCTCCACAGGTTGGGTTTCCACTACAGCCTCAAATGTTTCTGGAGCATCGGAGAAAGAGACATTATAATCCTCAAGAAAACAGGTGGTGCGCCACAAGCCTCCTGCCACCACCATAATAAAAAGCACAATGGTCTGAAAAATGGGATGCTTACGCAAAAAGAAATAGGATGCTACAAACGCGGAAAGCAAAGCCACGTACGCCCACATCCACACACAAGAAGGAACGCGACAGTCCAAGGCGTCGCCAATAAGCACTCCCACGACAAGGAACAAAGCCACACGCAGGAAGGGCCAAAGCTGTACACGTCCGTTAGTTATCATTAGATGTTATCTTTATTATGGTATTCTTATAGTTTCGATCCTTCAAGTCGCTTCGGACAAAAACTGTCGAATGGACAGTCCTTGCAATGAGGCTTTCGGCTTGTGCAGACATAACGACCATGCAGGAGCAACCAATGATGGGCACGTGACAGACAGTCAGCCGGAATGTGCTTCTTAAGCTGAGTCTCCACCTTCAGAGGCGTGTCGGCAGATGCGGGGACAAGTCCGAGACGATGACTAACACGGAAGACATGCGTGTCGACGGGCATAGCAGCCTGTCCGAAAGCCACAGCCTGCATCACATTGGCGGTCTTGCGTCCTACGCCAGGCAGACTCAGGAGACTGTCGAAATCCTCCGGCACCTCTCCGCCATAATCTGCCACAATCATACGCGACAATTCGACAAGGTGGCGAGCCTTGGCATTGGGATAACTGACGCTCTTTACGTATTCGTAAATCTCAGCCTCGTCAGCCTCAGCCATTGAGCGTGCGTCAGGATAATGAGCGAACAGATCAGGCGTGACCATATTGACGCGCTTGTCCGTGCATTGTGCGCTAAGCACAACAGCGACAAGCAGCTGAAAAACGGAGCCGAACTCAAGTTCAGTGGTAACTTCGGGATGCAGTTCGCGAAAGTACGAAAGCACACGAGCGTATAATTCCTTCTTTGTCATAACCATTTGTTTAGGCTGTAAAATTACAAAAATAAATGGTTTGGGCAAAAGAAATGACAGGCTTACTAAAAAAAAAGAAGGCGTGGCAGAACATATAAACTTTAGTCTATACGTTCCGACACGCCTTCAACATAATTATTCATTTGTCCCTTATATATTCTTATATATTAAGGAACCACCTTTCTCTTACTTCTTCTTTGAGTCCTTAGCCTTCTCTGTTGTGGCAGCGGGCTTGTAAGCCTTGTTCAGACCAGCGACAACCTCGTTGGTGATATCGTGAGCCTTGTCAGCATAGAGGATGTTGTCACCTGCCTTAGAGAGGATGAGAGTGTACTTCTTGTCCTTGTTGTATACGGCGAGGAAGTGCTGGATAGAGTCGCGAAGAGCTTTATTATAGCTCTCTGTCTCCTGCTGGAACTCACCGCTCAGACGCTGGTTGAGCGACTGGAGGTCAGCGTTCTGTCTCTGAAGCTGAGACTGGATGGCCTGTGCCTGCTCACGTGTGTAAGCGTTCTGCTGTACCTTCTGCTGGAAGTTAGCTGCTGCTGCCTCGAGCTGCTGCTGCTTCTGTGCGAGAGTGTTCTGGATGTTCTGTCCCTTCTTCTGAAGAATCAACGAATAGTCCTTGCAGAACTTATACTGAGACATGATGCTGTCCACCTCTACGTATGCTATCTTTGTCTGTGTGGCTGCGGGCTGTTCTGCTGCGGGCTTCTCGTCAACCTGAGCCTTCGACTTGTCGCATGACGACATTGAGAAAGCTGCAAGAGCAGCAATCGCCATTGTACCGAAACTGATTTTCTTGTTCATTTTTTTTATAATTGTTTTCTTGTTTTTCTAATATGCACAGTTCTTCTCGCGTGCCTCACGATCCTGATCCATCACACAGTGGATGCCCTGCTTGCGCAGTCCCGGATTGTCATGGACATGCTGTGAAGAGAACTTTCCGTTCTTTCGGATTATCACCTTCACGGACAACAGAGCGACAGAAACTGCCACTATTAATAATGTCAAGAGAAGAAGTTTTATCATCGCTTAAACGTTTTTAACTTTCTAATATGACTTAATAATTAAAATAAGTCAACTAATTTTGTTTTGTCTCCACTTTTCCATTATCTTTGCATTATCAATGCAAGATAAAGACGGAAAGACATTCCTATGTAAAAAAGGAACGGCTCTCTCCGCTCTCATGAAGCTAATGCAAAGGTAATGCAAATCAGCCGCATGACAAAATAAATTATCGAAAATTCAGATTATTGTACTTATAACATAAAGAAATTTAAAGAAAAAATGAGTAATTGCGAATTGAAACCTGCTCGCGTGTTCGAGCAGTTTGCTGAAATCAACAAAATTCCGCGCCCGTCAAAGCACGAGGAGCGCATGATTGAGTACTTACAGGACTTTGGTAAGAAACACGGATTTGAGACCGTAACCGATGAGACCGGTAATGTCATCATCCGCAAGCCCGCCACTAAGGGTCACGAGAATGCACCTACGCTTATTCTCCAGAGCCATATGGACATGGTGTGCGACAAGCTCGTAGACGTAGACATCGACTTCCTCAAGGACTCTATTCAGACTTACGTAGACGGTGAGTGGCTCAAAGCTAAGGGCACCACTCTCGGTGCTGACGACGGCATCGGATGTGCCATCGAGCTTGCCATCCTCGACAGCGACGACATCGAGCACGGTCCGCTGGAGTGTGTGTTCACACGCGACGAGGAGACCAGCCTTACTGGTGCTATGGGCATGAAGGCAGGATTTATGAAGGGCGACATGCTCGTAAACCTCGATTCTGAAGACGAGGGTCAGATCTTCATCTCTTGCGCCGGTGGCAAGACCACAAGCGCCAAGTTCACCTTCGAGCGCGAAGAGGCTCCTGCCGGCTACTTCTTCCTCAAGGCTTCCATCAAGGGTCTGAAGGGCGGACACTCTGGCGACGACATCAATAAGAAGCGCGCCAACGCCATCAAGATTCTCTCTCGCTTCCTCTACAAGGAGCAGGACAAGATGGACCTTCGTCTGGCTCAGTTCAACTCTGGCAAGCTCCACAACGCCATTCCTCGTGACGGCATCATCGTATTCGCAGTTCCTGCTAACGAGAAAGAGACAGTACGCGTAGACTGGAATATATTTACAGCTAACGTAGAAGAGGAGTTCCACGTAACTGACACAGCTATGGAGTTCGGTCTTGAGAGCACAGACGCTGAAGCTGTTATCGCCAAGGATTGCTCAACACGCTTTATCCGCTGTATGCAGGCCATCGACAACGGCGTATTCGCAATGTGCCAGGACGAGGCTCTCGCATGGATGGTGGAGACATCCAACAACGTGGCAAGCGTAATCACTTCTGAGAACGAAATCAACATCGTGGCATCACAGCGCTCTAACGTAATGAGCAACCTCGAGAACGAGACCAACACCATCAAGGCTGTGTTTGAGCTGGCTGGTGCTGAGGTTAAGATGAGCGACGGCTATCCCGCATGGAAGATGAATCCGGACAGCAAGCTCACAAAGGTGGCTGTTGAGTCTTACAAGAAGCTCTTCGGCAAGGAGCCTATCGTTAAGGGCATCCACGCTGGTCTGGAGTGCGGTCTGTTCTCAGAGCGCTATCCGAACCTCGACATGGTTTCGTTCGGTCCTACTCTCCGTGACGTTCACACACCGGACGAGCGTCTGCACATCCCGACCGTACAGATGGTTTGGGATCACCTGCTCGACATCATGAAGAACCTGTAATAACAGAGAACAATAACTAAAAAAGGGAAGTCCGAACCGCAAGGCTCAGACTTCCCTTTTTTAGTTATATCTCATTGACGTCTCGGACGTCTTTAAAGTATATCAGAATTACATCACTCCGTCCTTGCGAAGCTTCTCCTGCCACTTCCATGCAGAGCGGAGCACATCCTCAAGCTTAGCCTCAGCCTTCCAGCCGAGCACCTTGTTAGCCTTGTCTACGTTACCCCAAATTTTCTCGATATCGCCCTCACGACGCGGACCGTACTTCCAGTTGAGCTTAACGCCAGTAGCCTTCTCGAAGGTCTCAACGATCTCCAGTGTAGAGTTACCGTTGCCGGTACCGATGTTGAAGTACTCTACAGCATCAGTATCCTTGTCGAGCAAGCGACGCATAGCAGCCACGTGAGCCTTTGCGAGGTCAACTACATAGATGTAGTCGCGGATACATGTTCCGTCAGGTGTGTTATAGTCGTTGCCGAAGATGGTCAGCTCCTTGCGGATACCCATAGCTGTCTGAGTGACGTAGGGAATAAGGTTGTTGGGCACTCCGTTAGGCAGCTCGCCGATTTCGGCAGAGGGATGAGCACCGATCGGATTGAAATAGCGCAGGATGACGCTCTTGATGGCAGCACCGCTGTGGATGTAGTCAGCAATGATCTGCTCGTTTATCTCCTTAGTATTGCCGTAAGGAGATGTGGCCTTCTGATGAGGACAGTCCTCAGTAACGGGGAGGTTCTCAGGCTTCGGCTGACCGTAAACGGTGCAGCTTGAAGAGAAGATGATGCCCTTTACGCCGTACTGCGGCATAAGCTCCAGAAGATTTACGAGTGAAACGATGTTGTTGCGATAGTAGAGCAGCGGCTTCTGCACACTCTCGCCGACAGCCTTGGACGCAGCGAAATGGATGATACCCTCGATTTCAGGATACTTCTTGAACACGTTTTCTGTGGCTTCCTTGTCACGGAGGTCCACCTTCTCGAAAGCAGGACGCACGCCTGTAATCTTCTCAATACCGTCAAGAACCTCAATCTTCGAATTGGAGAGGTCGTCAACAATCACTACCTTGTAACCAGCTTCGATAAGCTCTACAGTGGTGTGTGAACCGATAAAACCGGTACCACCAGTAACCAAGATTGTCTGTTTCATTTTCTCAAATTTTATTATATTAATGTTTATAATATTGTAAATTGACTATATTATTAACGCCAATGCGCTTTAATATGATACAAAAGTAATACTATAAATCGGTTATGACAAGCAAATGAGTGTTTTTTTACATGATACGCTATAGGTAAATATCAACTTTTTCAGGAAAACAGGCTATTAATCGGAAGATTTTATGTAAGTTTGCAATTGAAAGTAATATTCTAAAAACCAATCAAAAAACATAAATGATGAAAGCCTCTGAACAGACAACACAGCAGATTGAGCGTTTTCTGAAGAAAATAGCCCAAAAATTTCCGCTTAACGAAGAAACGTCACTTGTTACTGACATACATGTGCGCGTCTCGCAGGAAAGCGGCGAAATGGTAGCGTTCGACGATGACGACAAGGAGATAACACGCTGTGTCGTTGAACAGTGGATTGAAAACAACGACGAGGACTTCTACGAAAGCGTGCATGACATCCTCACCACTACATTCGCCTCAATGTCGAAAACTCTCGATAATCTCGGAATACTCAAGCCTTACAGCTTCGTACTTGAGAACGACGAGAAGGAAGGCATCGCCGAACTGTATCTCGCTGACGACGACACCATCATCATAGGCAAGGACCTCATGGAAGGTCTCGACACCGACCTCGACTCCTTCTTCGATTCGCTGATGAAGGAGGAATAAAAAAACGTCCTGCAAAGGCAAAGGCATCTCGTTATGATACCTTTACCTTTGCAGGGCGTTATAATTATTCTGCCGTTGGCTTACAACTTTATCTTCTTCTTCGCTCCCTTGCTCTCGTTGCTGAGACGGTCGAGAGCGGTCACCACGTAAGTGTAGCGTGTACTGCCGTCTACGAAAGGCAGCTTGATGAATTCGTCTGAGGTTATCGCCACTATTCTTGCGGGATTCTCAATGTTGACCTTCTCGCCTGGCGAGAAACGATAAACCACATACTTCTTTACCTCATCATTCCATTTCTTTCCCTTCGGCTTTGTCCAAAAGAGGATGAGTCCGTCCTCGGTCCATATCGGCGAGAGCTTCTTGGGCTTCTTCGGTGCTCCACCGTCAATGAACGGCATGCGGGGCTGAAGAGCAGGATAACGCCAGTATTTCTGGCGCAGCATGGTTCCATAATTGCCTACATTGTCAACAGCAGCCTTGGCATACCAAAGAACGGTGCCGTCAACATTTGGAAGACTGGAATGCAGAGCATACTTAGCCGGCATCTGATTGATTTTCGGATTGTTCACGTCAGCAAACTTAGCCGTGCGCTCCACATCTTCGCCGATAAACAGCGGGCGTGCAGAAGCATAACGGTTCCACCATTCGATGAGTGTCTTATAGTCGGCTGCCTTATGACCTATCTGCCAATATATCTGCGGCACATTATAGTCCACCCATCCGTTGTTCACCCAAAGAAGTACATCAGCGTAGAGGTCGTCATAGTTCTGGGTGCCGTTAGTGTTGCTGCCAATCTCCACACCAGGACGCTTGTTGCGGTAGATGCCGAACGGCGATACGCCGAACTTCACCCAAGGCTTCAGTGCATGTATGTGCTCTGAAACCTGCTTTATGAAGACGTTGACGTTGTCGCGTCGCCAGTCGCCACGGTCGCGTATGCCGTTGTTGTAGAGAGCATACTCCTTATCGTCGGGAATGTTAAGTCCTTTGACGGGATAAGGATAAAAATAGTCGTCCATGTGTATGCCGTCCACATCGTAACGCTCCACGATATCGCCTACCACGCGGCAGATGTAGTCGCGGTTCTCGGGCAGTCCGGGATTGAGGATGAAGAGTCCGTCATAAGGGAACACCCATCCCGGATGCTTCATCGCCACATGCTTTGGGTCTAAAGCTGACGTGGTCTTTGTCTTGGCACGATACGGATTAATCCATGCATGCAGCTCCATGCCACGCTTGTGACATTGCTCAATCATCCATTGCAGCGGATCCCAGTAAGGCGACGGAGCCTTTCCCTGCTGTCCTGTAAGGAAGCGGCTCCACGGTTCGATGTCGCTCTTATACAGCGCATCACACTCTGCCCTTACCTGGAAGAAGATGGCGTTGACGCCGTCCTTCTGCAGCTCATCGAGCTGATAGGTAAGCGTCTGCTGCATCTTCTGTGTGGACATTCCAATGAACTGTCCGTTTACGCATTGTATCCAAGCCCCGCGAAACTCTCTCTTCTTCGGCACATAACTGTCAGACGCAGCCTTTACGGCTATGCTGATCATAAACAGCGCCACAAGAAGGAGAGCTCTCGATATGGTCTTTCTAATCATATTCAAATATAAAATAAAGTCTGTTTATTTTACTACAAACTTCTTACCGTTCTGTACGTATACGCCCTTTGCCATGCCCTTCTTTGCGGTCACTACACGCTGTCCGTTAAGGTTGTATACTGCACCTGAGGCATTTGTGGAAGCATTGTTGTCTGTTATGCCATTAATGCCGACGGTCGTAGAGTTGTAGATGCGGACGTTGTCAATGGCAAGATGGTATGCCTGCTTAGCGTTATACTTCCATGCAAAATACACCGGTGTAACGTCATCAACGAAGCACTTCGTCACGTCATAAGCCTTGTGTTGCGGTCTGCAAGTCTCACCATCCGCAAGTTCGGCAGGGATATAGCCCTGAAGGTTGCCGTCAATCTCACCCCAATCCTCTGCATTGTACGAATAGTAGACACCAGCCTCCGATTTCTTTCCGCTCATAGCATAGTCCATATCGAACTCAAGAGTGACGTAAGGACCGTCTGCTGAATTGCGGAGAACGGGCGGCGTGTCGAGTGTGGTAAATACATTGAGGAATCCTGTGGCTGAAGCATTGACGGAAGCAAAGCATCCGCTGAATCCGCCACCACTTACCGGCAACTCATACCAGTTATCGAAGCGCCAGAGATAGTTGTCCTTCATTCTTCCGTCCACCTTTTCAACAGTCCAGTTGGCAGGCTTCATATCGCCGTCAAAATTCTCTTCAAACGGCAGTCTGTAATTAGGCTTTTCGCCATATTCCTCATGTATGGTAGCCGGCACGGAAAGGAATCCGTCTGCATAAAGAGCCTTCACGCTGTAGTCGTAACTTCCCTCCGGTGCGTTTGCCTCAGAGAGAGTGGTTGCTGTAGTCTCGCCTATCTTGTCGTTGCCTCTAAATACTACATATTTCTCCACAGCATTCTCAGAAGGTTTCGGAGCTGTCCAAGCAAGATTCAGCGTTCCGTCCTCTGAGCGATCGGCAGTGAGATTGTACGGCGTCGGGCGGGTTCCGAGCGCAACGATGTCGCCAACAGGCTCAGATTCTCCATCCGGATTCTCATATACGGCGGTCACCGTGTACGTATAAATACCCTTTGACAGACCGGTCTGTCCTACGCTGGTATCCTCCAGCCATCCTCCGAACAACGCTCCATTGGCATAAGCATTATAATAGATTGGCTTGCGCTCGCCTTCGGGAGCATCCCATGTGAGCGCTACGTCATACTTGCCGGTCTCTTCGTCCTGCTTGTATGTCACGCGGACATTAGAAGGAGGATTTAGTGTAGCCTTCTTAATCTCTACGTCTATCTTTGCAAGCGGCGATGTAAGATCCTCTGACAACGACACAGCCTGTACGGCATACTGATGAACTCCGGCTGTCTTGTCAGACGTATCGGTAAAGGTGAGTGAGTGAAGGTTCTTGGCAATGCGCTTGTTGTCGAGATATACGTTATAGCAATCAGCTGGTGCCGGTGCCTTTCTTGGCTTGTAAGGACGTGCCACCTTCTTTCCTGTAGGAACGAAATTGCGGTAAGTAGGTCTGTTGCCAAGCGGACGAACAGACGGACTGTGCGCAGGATCGGCAGCAGACGTAGTGCCCGCGTCAAGCAGACGTACATCGTCGATTACCCATGAGAGATAGAGTCCTGACTCTGTATTCTCCGTATCGCTGAGCGCCTGGAAAGCCACAATGGCTTCACCGTCAGCATTGTCGCCAAGATAAAGCGACACGAGCTGCCATCCGTCCGAACCGTTGCTGTCGTAGCGGGCGTCCCAAATAACCTCCCATGTCTTGCCTCCGTCATGGCTGACCTTCACATAGTAATGGTCAGGGAAACCTTCGTCTTCACCCCATGTCAGTACCTTTGGGTCTATGTAAGTATAGAACTGAACATAACGGGCACCTGCCTTGACAGGCATAACAAGCCATTCGTTCTGCACAGCCGACGAACCGTCTGTATGAGGCGCTGCATCATCAAAAAACAATGCTGCACTGCGTTCGCCGGAATGAATCCACGACTCCCATCCCTCAACATTCTCCTTAATCTCTTCCGTTGGGAAAGAGAACCATGAGAAGAGGTTGTCATACGTGTTAGTACGGGTCTGTGACCATCCATCCTGCGGGAAGCCAGCCTCCTCAAATCCCTGCTTATAAAGCGTGTCCGAAACAACGTCACGCTGCCATGTCAGCGTCACCTTATTATAATCAGCTACTGCCTTGAGATTGGAAGGTGCAGAAGGGTCGTCCTGCGCCTGAACGAGGGCAGGAGTAAGCACTACCGCTGTGAATGCGGCAGCTTTCAACCATTCAATGGCTGTTGGAGTGTAAAAAAATCTCTTCATAAAAATGCCTGTTTAAAGTATTATTATTTCGATGTATGTTAATAGTCTTGTTTATTTTGTCTTGCCTCCGTCAGCCGATACTTTCTTTATGACGCTGTAGGCGCCATAGAGTCCCAGCTCGCCTGCCTTGCTAAGGTCGGCGATGCCTTCCTGTCTGTTGCCGGCAGAGATACGTGCCAAGCCGCGATTATAGAAAGCCTCTGCAAGGCGAGGATCGATGGCGATAGCTCGTGTGAAGTCGTCTATTGCAAGCGTATAGTCCTTATTATAAAGGTAGGCGCAGCCACGGTTATAATAGAGGTACTGGTTGTCGTGGTCGAGCTTGGTGGCGTCCGTAAGGTCTGCCACCACGGACATAAACGTAAGATGTGCGCCACCTGCGCCAACCGTCAAGCTGTTCTTCGGCGAAGACGACTGAAGCGAAGCCGAGGCATCGAACACGCCCTTCATCATCTTACAGTAAGCACGCTGCCAAAGGGCAAGTACGGAAGCGGAATCAACGGAGAGACATGCCGTAAGGTCAGCAATGGCGTCGTCATAGTTCTGCGCCACACTTTCCAACACAGCACGCGTAAGCAGAGCCGTAGCCTCGCTGCCAGCGCGTCCATTATTGATGGCAGTGGTCAGCGAATCTATCGAGGCAAACGTCTTGCGGGTGGCGTCAGCCGAGAGCTGATGCGGAGCGCAGTTTACAAAAATAGTCACGCCACGACCTTTGCCGTTTCTGTTGAAAGCCTCCACTTCCTGTGAGAAAGCGTTGTAATTTCGCACATCGCCACGCTGCGCCATGCTCGAGAGCGCAAACATAGGAAGTGCTGTAAGATTGGCGGCACGGTCCTGCACACGTCCACGGTAGTCGCTCTTATACTCGCGCTCCGGCGTATTGCTGTCCGCCACCACCATCTGGTTGTATTTATCGGGATCGATTTCGCTTCTGCGGCGCATCTGGCGCTTCTTGGCATTGCTCCAACGCGGTTGCACTCCGATGTGCTTGTTCATCTGAGCCTTCAGGATGCGGAATTCGTCAAGTTCCGCCTTAGCTGTCATGCCAAGTCTACGATAGCAGTTGGCACGGCGCGAAAGACCTGTCCAGAAGTTCGGAAACTGCTCTATCATACGTGTATAGTCGCGTATGGCAGCTCTGAGATTTCCTGTCTTGTCGAGAAGAATGGCACGATTGAATATGGCAAGCACGTTGTCCGGCTCCATGCGTATGACGAAGTCGAAATCGGTGATGGCACGATTGTCGTCGCCAAGCTGCATACGCAGAAGGCCACGGTTGTAATGTGCGAGAAAATTCTGTGGGTCGAGGTCGATGGCTGTATCATAATCAGACATAGTACCTCGAAGATTGTTGAGATTATAACGTGCAAGTGCACGGTTGACGTACGCCGCCACGTTCTTCGGCTTGAGGTGTATGGCCTTGCTGAGGAAAGTATCGGCGTCCTTCCATTTGCTTCGCGAGAGGCTAATCATGGCACGCTGTGTCCATGCCTCCGCGTCATAAGGGTCGATTTCGAGACTGCGGTCAAGCCATTTGTCGGCGCTTGTGGTATCCTTCTCAGCCAGATAAATCTGCGCCTTCAGCGAATAAGCACTCGCAAACTGCTTCCATTTCACCACTATAGTGTCAAGGTCGAGCTGTGCCTGTGCATAGTCTTTCTGCTCCACACGGCAGAGCGCACGATTATACCATGCCGCCTGGTTCTGCGGATTAAGGCGTAAAGAATGGTCATAGTCGCCGATGGCGTCAGCATAACTGTTCTGGCGAATACGGCACAGACCGCGCAACTCATACATGTTGGCGATATACGGATTCAGACTGATGGCGTGTGAGAGGTCGCTCTCGGCGCCAGAATAGTCGTCGAGATAATACTTGGCAAGGCCACGAAAAAACCAAGGCTCATAAAGGTATGGCTTCGCCGTGAGCACTTGGTTGAAATACTGTATGGAAAGCACATAGTCCTCATAATAGAGAGCGCTCCTTCCGGACACCATTAGCCGGTCGGTATTGAATTGTGCCGCAGCCTTGTGGGGCACAAACAGGGCTATCATTATAAGGACTATGAGATGCTTCATGAATAATCTTTTACGTGTAATTCAGGGGATTCTTACTTTCTGGGAAGGCGGGTGCGGTATGCGCAGCGGAACTTTCCGAGCAGCAGGTTCTTCAGCTTTCCGCGGATAAGCTGGCGGCGCATCGGTGAGATGCGGTCAATGAACATCTTTCCCCCAAGATGGTCAAACTCGTGCTGCATGACGCGTGCGAGGTAACCCTCCACCCACTCGTCGTGCTCCTGGAAGTTCTCGTCGAGATACTTCACGTGGATGCGTGTCGGTCTTGTCACGCTCTCGTGGATGCCAGGCAGTGATAGACAGCCCTCCTCCATCGTTTCCTTCTTCGAGTCTTCGTCATACTCGAGGATGTAAGGATTGATAAATGCGTGACGATAGTCCTTGTATTCGGGCAAATCCTCGCTGAGTACGTCGAGGTCGATAATCACAAGGCGGATGTCGAGACCAATCTGCGGTGCGGCAAGTCCGATGCCGTCGCTCTCCTTAAGTGTCTCGTACATGTTGGCAATAAGCGTCTGCAGTTCCGGATAGCTGGCGTCAATGTCCTGTGCTTCCTTACGCAGTACGGGGTTGCCGTAAGTATAAATCGGTAAAATCATGTTTCGTTCTAAAAAAATGCTGCGGGACAACTGTCATTAAAGCCCATAGGCTGTTATTTAAATCAATGACCATGCCTCACAGTCCCTTCGTACGAAGGTAGTCTTGAAGAATAATGGTGGCACTTATCTCGTCCACCAAAGCTTTGTTCTGACGTGCCTTACGTCCTATGCCGCTGTCGATGATGGCCTTGTGCGCCAATACCGACGTGAAGCGCTCGTCGAAGAACTCTATGGGTCTCTGCGGTTTCTGCTTGCGCCATTGAGCCACGAACTGCTTTACGCGTGCCAGGTTTTCGCTTGGCTCGCCATTGAGCTGTCGCGGTTCGCCGATGACGATGCGTTCCACATCTTCGCGCTCCACATAGTCGCAGAGAAACTTCATAAGCTCACACGTAGAAACGGTCGCCAATCCGCCCGGAACAATCTGGAGCGGATCGGTGACTGCTATGCCTGTGCGCTTCTTTCCATAGTCGATAGAAAGTATGCGTGCCACTATATTATAATGTATATATACTGGTATGTTTACGTCTTACTTCTTATAGAGAAGCCATGCGTCGGGGAACTGGCTGCGCAACTGGTCGCGTGACTGAGCAGCCTCGCTCTTTGTAGCGAATGTAGATGCCACTACGCGATAGAGATTGCGCTCTGAGTTGTAGACAATCTGACCCTGCAAGCCCTGTCCGTTCAGACGGCTCTGGAGTCCCTCTGCGTTAGCCTTAACGCCGAACGATCCTACCACAACGCTGAAGTTGCTGAGACCAGGACCGCTGATCAGCTGGAAGTCCTCTGTGCGTACAGTCACATTGTCCGTATTGTCGATAACAGTTGTCTCGTTGGCAGGTTTCTCCACGAGCGGAGCCACAACGGGAGCCTCCTCCTGTACCGGCTGCTCAGCAGGCTGCTCCTGCTTTGCCTGAGCCTTGAGATATGCCTTCTTATATGCGCTTTCCTTAGAGCCTGAGCAACTTGCAAAAGCCAACACTGCGCAGATGCCTGCGCACAATACCATACTTTTCTTCATATTCCTGTTTTGATTATTGTTGGGTTTATATTTATTTAGTTCTTGACATGTATTTATAATACGTTGCGAAATTACAAAATATATCATAATTATCACCTCTAACGCCACATAAAGTTTGTTAAATCAACAATTATAGGTTTTTGACAAGACGAAAGATTAAATAAAATACAAATTAACAAAAAATAAAGGTACGAACCTTTGCTAATTGAAATATAATTGCTATATTTGCTTTCAGAAAGATAAGATATTACTATAACTTTAAAACATTAACAACATGAAAGCATTAGGTTACATTGGAGCATTCCTCGGCGGTGCTATCGCCGGTACAGCATTAGGTATTCTTTTAGCGCCCGAAAAGGGTAGCGAGACACGCACTAAGATTGGTGACGCTGTTGACGACTTCTGCAAGAAGCACAACATCAAGGTTAGCCGTAAGGAGATGGAAGACCTCGTGGACGACATCCAGGACGCAACTGACGGCGACAACGCATAAATCATTATTCCTCATTCACTGGCTAAATGTTCTCGACAGACAAAAACATAGAGACCATAGCGCAGCTTATTGAGGCCATAAGGCATTACATCGGGCTTCGTACTAAGTATATGAAGCTCGATGTAATTGATAAGATAGTGCGCTTGCTGACAGCCTTCATCATGGTGGGGCTGTTGCTTATCCTATTGTTTCTTGCGCTCATCTATCTGTCGTTCGCCACTGTTTACGCGCTGCAGCCCATAATGGGTATGGCAGCCGCTTTCGCATGTGTGGCTGGCGCCTATTTCTTAGTGCTCTTGCTGTTCGTAGTGTTCAGAAAGAGATGGATAGAGAGACCACTTGTCAGATTCCTGGCAAGCCTGCTTATGCAGGAGTAACAACACATTTAAGAACAAACATTCATCCTTCCAAGTCAAATTAATAAGAGATGCAGAATACAGATACCAGCCCTAAGACGAAGAGAGAGTTTCGCTCTCTTTCCGATATCGTGGCATACAAACAGCAGCTTCGCGAAAAGATTGACAAAGACGAAGAGACGATAGCGTCTAAGTGGAACGACCTGTTCCACAAGGAAGAAGAGGAGCCACGCAACCGTGCTCAGAAACTGGCACGAATGGTAAGCCTTGGCACCGGTGTCTTCGACGGCGCTTTGTTGGGTTGGAAACTATACCGCAGATACCAGGAAGGGGCTTTCCTCTTCGGAAACTTCGGAAAGAAAAAGAAGCGCAAATAACACTCCCCACCCAAAAGATGCCTACGATTGTAAGCATCTAACATTCTATCACCTCTCCGTCATAAGCCAAGCTTACGCCTTCGGGCATTCGCTTTGACGCCTCTTCGTAAAGCCCGATGTGATGACAGACGTGCGTTATATAGGTGCGCTTGGCTCCTATGCGACGCGCGAAGCGGACGGCATCGTCGACGAGCTGATGAGAATGATGTTCTTTCTCGAAGCGCAAGGCATTCACAACGAGCGTCTCCACTCCTTCCAGATATGGCAATTCGCCGTCGCCGATGGTCTTCATGTCCGTGATATAGGCGAAACTTCCGATGCGGAAACCGAGTATCGGCATCTTGCCGTGCATCACCTCAATGGGCATTATCTGCAAGTCGCCCACGCATAACGGCGTATGAGGCGTTAGGGTGTGAAGCTCCAGCTTTGGCACACCGGGATAGAGATGGTCGCCGAAACAGTATGGCATAATGTTGCGCACGTGACTGCAAGTCTTGGCGTCGCCATACAGACGTATTGGACCGAAGATGGAGAAGGGGCGCAAGTCGTCGATGCCACCCACATGATCATAATGGATGTGCGTTAGGAGAATGGCATCGAAGGGCTTGAAAGGTAGCGGCATAAGCTGCTGACGGATGTCCGGACCGCAGTCAATGAGCACACGCGTGCCACTCTCCGACTCCACCATTGCCACACAGCGCATACGCTTGTCACGCGGATCTTGGCTGCGACAAACCTCGCACTGGCATCCCAACGAAGGCACGCCGCCCGACGTACCCGTACCAAGGAGCGTAACCCGAAGACGCTGCTTTCTCTCTTTTACGTTATCTTCCATTACAATCTTTTCCGTTTTTTATTCCTTACTTTTTGTTTATTCCATGCTGATCACTCCCTACAGCGTCACCACCATGCCCTCACTTGTTAGCGAAGATTCGGCAAAGACCTCCTTAGCCTGCTGCAGGAGCACGTCTTCCGTGTTATACTTCGAACTGTAGTGACCGAGCAACAAGCGTCCTACGCCGGCATCTCTTGCCACCATAGCTGCCTGTCGAGCCGTGGAATGAAAATACTTCTGCGCCTTGTCTTCGTCCTCATCGGCATAGGTAGACTCATGATAGAGGCACGTCACGCCCTTCAACCTGTCGGCAAGACCGGGCAGATAGCACGTGTCACTGCAATAGGCATAGCTGCGTGGCGGGTCTGCAGGACGTGTGAGGCGACTGTTTGGTATTACATTGCCCTCCTCGTCAGTCCAAGACGCACCGTTCTTTATGTTGTTTATCTGCGATATCGGTATACGATAGAAGTCGATCATGTCGCGACGTATATGCGGCAATGTCGGTTTCTCACGGAACAGATATCCGGCACATGGGAGGCGATGCTTCAGCGGTATGGTCTCGACGGTAAGACTGCGGTCCTCATAAACCACCTCCTGACGCGTCGTGTCGACAGCATGAAACTTTATTTCATAGTCGAAGTCGTTGCAGAAAGTGGTGAGGAGCGTCTCAAGGATGGGACCAAGCTCCTTCGGTCCATAGATGGAAAGTGGCATGGTACGTCCGAGCAGTCCGAAGGACGAGAGCATGCCGATAAGCCCGAAGCAGTGGTCGCCGTGTATGTGACTGATGAATATCGCCATCACCTTGTTGAATCCCACTCGCGAGCGGCGCATCTGAGTCTGCGTACCCTCGCCACAGTCTATCATAAACTGCTTCTCACGTATCTCCACCACCTGCGACGACGGATTGTGACGCAATGTGGGCAAGGCGCTGCCGCATCCAAGGATATGAACTTTAAATGGTTCCATAAGATTTATTATTTCTGACGCTTAAAGAGGAAGATGCCGCGTGCGTTCTCTATAGCCAGCGAGTCAGCTCCAAGGTTGTCAATAGCAAATGTGTCTCTGTTAAGGAGCAGCTGTCCATTTAAAATCTTCCATGATGTCCACGGATTGGTCTCCGCCTTGACATTCGAACGTACGGTTCCGCCCTCCTCTATCTCGAAATTCTTGTCCAAGCTGGTCCAGTGACCGAGCAGCGATGTGACGTTTATGACACGGTCGGCGAGCATCTCGCCATCCACTTTATGTCCTGTCACCGCCATCTTGTCACCGCTCATCATGCCACCCACTACTGTGGTGACCGGACCAGACGACAATCCGCCGTCCAAGTCAGCCTCAGCGTCCAATATGGTATACGTGATGGTGTCGCCGGCATCGGTTATGAGTTCCAGCGAGTGCATGGACGTGCCCTCGCCACAAACTCCGTATACTGTAGAGTCAGCCACCATCTCTTCGTCATCCACGACCGCCTGCGACTTTTCCTTCTTGACGTTACAACCGGCAAGAAACACTACGGCGGCTGCCATCATAAACAATCTGAACTTATTCATAGCTAATATATTTTTTATTCGTTAATCTTCCTTTTTCTCCTGAGCTTTTGCCTCGTTCCAAAGTTCGTCCATTTCGCCGAGCGTCATGTCCTTCAATGGTTTGCCCATGCGTATGCTATGCTCTTCAATGTAATTGAATCGGCGGATAAACTTCGTATTGGTCTTCTCAAGAGCTGTGTCGGGATTTATCTTATACAGGCGTCCTGCATTGATGAGCGAGAAGAGGAAGTCGCCGAACTCCTCAGTTGAGCGTTCGCGGTCTTCACGTCTAAGCTCTGCCTCAAGTTCGCCAAGTTCCTCGCGAACCTTTCCCCATACGTCGCCCTTGTCTTCCCAGTCGAAGCCCACGTTGCGTGCCTTGTCCTGTATGCGGTAAGCCTTGATAAGCGCCGGCAGAGCGTCGGGCACACCTGAGAGCACGCGCTTGTTGCCGTCCTTCTCACGCAGCTTTATCTGTTCCCAGTTCTCTATAACCTGCTGTGCCGTCTTCACCTCCTCCGACGTGTCCTGTTCCTCAGGCTTCTCACCGTAAGGCAGCGGCTTCGGATCGGGAGCTCCCACCTGCGAAGGATGATAGACGTGCGGATGACGGAAGATGAGCTTGTCCACCAGCTTGTTGCAGACATCAGCAATGTCGAACTGTTCCTTCTCCTGTCCTATCTTGGCATAGAAGCATACGTGCAGCAGCACGTCGCCAAGCTCCTTGCAGATATTGGGCTGGTCGTCCTTCATGAGAGCGTCACACAGCTCGTATGTCTCTTCTATGGTGTTGGGGCGCAACGACTCGTTGGTCTGCTTTCGGTCCCACGGACACTTCTCGCGCAATTCGTCAAGAACGTCCAGCAGTCTGCCGAAAGCCTTCATTTTTTCTTCTCTTGTATGCATTGTCTCTTTTATGTTTACCTATTTATATAATAAATGCAAAGCAAAGGTAAGCATAATATTTCACTATACCGAAAAACTGACGGAATATTTGTCCCGACTATTTATTGTTCGTAACTTTACACCATCAAAACAAAATCTGAAACCACAACAACTATGGAGAAAACAGATAAGAATGTTGCGCAACTTACCGACGACGAGATTCTCGAAGGTTTCCGCAACGCCAACGAACATATTGTCAAGGAATACTTCTACGGCTACTGCCGCGTGGCTTACTGCATATACGACCGACGTTATGATCTGCAGTACAAGCCTGGCATGGACTTCTATTCGCTTGCCCATGAGTATTACCTCGCGCTCTGCCGGCATGACTTCCGCCAACTGGAGGACCGCAAGGCTTCGATGTCGCTCAAGACATGGATGGTCAACGGGTTCCGCTTCCTGGTGCTCGACAAGCTAAAGGGGCTGAAGAAGGAGCAACGGAAGGAAAGCTTGGAGGAGCGCATGGGCAATACACGCATCAACTTCGACGTGCAGGACGATGTGTTTGCTGGAGATTTCCGCAACACCATCGACGAGATTTGCCACACTTACTACGGACGCGACAGCAAGAACTCCATCATCCTTCAGATGCTCTTCGTGGAGGGATTTAAGGGGAAGGAGATTGCTCAGCAGCTCGGCATCAGCCAACCTGCTGTCACCGAACGCTATAACCGCATGATGCATGACGTGGTGGTGCCATACTTCAAGCGCTATTACGTGACAAACGAATACGGACTGTCCATGGAATGCGAAGCTCCCAAATGCTCGGCTCCGAATCTCGGACATGTTATGTACGAATATTGCAACTTTATACATACTAATATGGAAGACATCAAGAAAGGACGTGTCACTCCCAACTGGATTGACGATTTACAGGAAAACGAAGTGTTTGTATTTGGCAGCAACCTTGCCGGAATGCACGGCGGCGGCGCTGCCCGCGTAGCTCATCGACGTTTCGGAGCCATAATGGGTAAGGGTGTCGGCATGCAGGGCAGAAGCTATGCCATCCCAACCATGCAGGGCGGCACCGAAACCATCCGTCCCTACGTGGACGACTTCATCGCCTACGCCAAGGAACATCCCGAGCTGACGTTCCTCGTAACGCCAATCGGCTGCGGCATTGCCGGCTTCGAGCCAGAGGACATCGCTCCACTCTTCAAGGAAGCTTGCAATGTCAGTAACATCTGGTTGCCGGAAAGCTTCTGGAAGGAGCTGGATTAAAGCAAGTTGAGAGTTCAGAGTTGAGAGTTGAAAGTTATGATATGACAAGAATTCTCAATATTCAACTCTCAACTTTCAACTCTGAACTCTCAACTTGACAAACTCTCAACTCTGAACTCTCAACTTTCAACTATTCTTTGTCGAAGTATTCGCCCGTCGGCATGCTTTCTCCAAACGCCACGCAAGCACTATAGCGCATGCGCGACTTTTTTTCACGGGCGAACATTTCCTTCGTGCCTTCCTCGTTCTCCTCGAACATCAGGTGATTGTCTATGCCCATGTCCGTTGCCATTGCCTTCACGTCAAGATTGTCAGTGCCGATGAAGGTGAACGTCCATCCCTGCTTCTTCAGTTTCTCAATGAGATTCTTTATCATGCCAAGATTATACTCCTCGCTGCAGTTCTCCTCGCCGTCCGTGATTATGGTCACAAGGACGTTGTCGTCTTCCGTTGCCTGGGCGTTAATCTTCGCAATGCCCATGCCGATGGCGTCATAGAGCGGCGTAGCTCCACCCGGACAATAATCGCGTGCGCCAAGACTGCGAGCGTCCGCAGCAGCCACGTTGTCATAGAACAGCTTCTTGTGTGTGCTGTCGAAGGTGATGAGCGTCACGCGCTGCTCGAGGTCCTGGTGCGCTTTCTCTATCTTGCGGATTGTCTCAAGTGTTTCGTTGATGCCCATCAATGCCTGCTTGCGGATAATCTCCATGCTGCCACTCTCGTCCACCACCAAAAGATTGAATACTCTTTTCATAATTCTTCTTGTTTTTTAGTTGTTAATATATTGTTATCTTTCGTATTATTCATGTCCTTTTCCGACATGCTTTATCTATTATAAGAATTATGGAGGCTGAAAATTAAGGTGGACTATCAATTTTTTTTCTATTTCCATCAAAATATCTAACTTTGCACCGAAATGGAAACAGAAGAAACAAAACAGAACCAGACACCGGCTCATGCCAAGACAGCCTCAGTAAGCGACATGACCGTGGGTTCACCGTTACGACAGATCACCAAGTTTGCCCTGCCGTTGATATTGGGCTACATCCTCCAGCAGATGTATCTCGTTATTGACGCCGCCATCGTAGGACGATGGATTGGCGTCGGAGCGCTGGCTGCCGTGGGTGCCTCATCCTCCATTATGTTCCTCGTTATGGGATTCTGCAACGGAGCTTGCGCAGGATTCGCCATCCCCGTGGCGCAGTCGTTCGGTGCGAAAGACTATAGCAAGATGCGTCTCTATGTTGCCAATGCCGTGCGCATTTCGGCAGTTATGGCAACGGTGGTGACGCTTCTCTCGCTGATGTTCTGCCGTCGGATTCTGCAGATGGTCAACACGCCCGCCGACATCTTCCACGATGCTTACATCTTCCTTATGCTTCAGTTCGCAGCCATACCGCTGACATTCGGATTCAATCTCTTCTCTGGTCAGATACGCGCCCTCGGCAATTCGCGCCAGCCTTTCTATTTTCTCATTACGTCGGCAGTGGTGAATGTGCTGCTTGACGTGGTGCTCATCCTCGGTTGCGGACTTGGCGTGGCAGGAGCCGGCATAGCCACATGGTTGTCGCAAGCGCTCTCCGTAATATTGTGCCTGTGGTATATCCGCAAGCACATGCAGTTGCTCATACCGAAGGGCGACGAGCGACGCTTCGACAACAAGCGCACGAGCATCCTGCTCAACAACGGTGTGCCAATGGGACTGCAGTTCTCCATCACCGGCATCGGCATCATCATGCTCCAGAGCGCCAACAATGCCCTCGGTACCACGTGCGTGGCAGCATTCACCGCCTCAATGCGAATAAAGTATCTCTTCACTTGCGTCTTTGAGAACATCGGTGTGGCAATGGCCACCTACTGCGGACAGAACCTCGGAGCACGTCGCATGGACCGTGTCACCAAGGGCGTAAAGGACGCCATAACGCTGATGCTCATCTATTTTGTCTTCACCTTCGCCCTCATCTATCCCTTCGCCGACTGGATGATGCGTCTCTTCGTTGACAGCGGCGAGGCAGAAGTGGTGGGTCGCGCAGCACAGTTCATGCGCATCGCCAACTACTTCTATCCCATCCTCGGCTTACTCACCATCCTGCGCTATTCCATCCAGGGTCTCGGTTTCAGCAATCTCTCCATGCTGAGCGGCGTAATGGAGATGATAGCCCGCTGTGGCGTAAGCCTCTGGCTCGTCCCCGCACTGGCATGGACCGGCGTCTGCTTAGGCGACCCAGTAGCCTGGTGCATGGCAGACCTCTTCCTAATCCCCGCCTTCCTTTGGGTGCAGCGGAGACTGAAGAAGCAGGCAAAGGAGTAAACAACAGGGAATATCGGGAATACAGTACGAAATCTCTTTATTCACACACTGGTCTGATGGTGCGCAATGTCAAAAGCGGCTCGTACTCCAAATCAGAATCTTCCTCATTGAAGTACAAGTAATAGGCATTGCTGTTGTTTGCTTTGCTTGAACTCCAGTAATATCCAAACGTATCTTTTCGATAAATGCCGTAGTCGCTTTTTCGCCCTGCGCCAGGCAAGAAGATGCTCTTGCCTGAAGGACCAGTTATCTTGCAACCCATTACACCTTTGTATGCAACCCAACACCAACGGCATCTGTCAATGAGTTCTTTAAACTGCTTGCGTGTCGGTGTCTTGTATTTACCATTCGACTCTTTATAGGCGGCATCATATTTTGTTCCTGCTATTTCTGAATCGGCAGGAATGCCATTTACCGAATGACCGTCAGAACCATAAGCCCAACGATAGTAGTTGCCATACTCTTCAGGATTTGATGCCCCTAAGTTATGACCACACCATTTCACGCTAAGTCCTAAGTCTACAGCTTCAGATGTAGCAATGTCGCTTGCCTGAACCATATAGTCAGTAATAAACATTGTAGCCTCCTTATCACTCTCCTTTAAGAACTTTGGGGCTTCTTTGGGTTCAATGTTTTCTTCTGACGTTTCTTCCTGCTTGTCTACATCTTCAACAACCTCCATCTGCGATACCACCACATTGTTTACATCTAAAGCATGCATAAAATCCTCTATTGTCTGATAGCGGTCTTTTCTTCTCGGTTGCATAGCTTTCTCTATTACAAGTTTTGTGTTCTCGCTAATGTTTGATGGCATATCAGGAAGACCTTCGTCAAACACTGCTGTTGCTTCTGGCGGTGTCTGACCGGTAATCATCTTGAACATAGTAGCTCCTAACGAATAGATGTCCGTAGCTGGTGAGAACATGCCCAAACCGCCAACACGCGATTGTTCTATAGGAGCATAGCCAATACTTACTCCGATAGGACTACTTGTTGTCGCTTCGCCCATCTTGTCATAATTCTTAGACATACCGAAGTCTATCAATACAACGTCACCATTCTTTCTTAGCAACACATTGCCTGGCTTTACGTCCAAGTGATTCATGTTGTTGGCATGAATATATTGTAGGGCGGAAGCTATTTGTCTTGTGTAATTTAATGTTTCAGCTTCAGACAAACTACCTTTCTTATCTATCAATTCAGACAACGAGCCACCTTCTATATATTCCATAACGTAGTAAGCGGTTCCATTCTCCTCAAACACGTCCAACACCTTAATGATATTAGGATGGTTCAACTTTGATATGTTTCTTGCCTCCTTGATAAACTTTTGACGAAACTTTTCTACCAACTCTGCACTACCCGTAGAAGGAACTGTAACCAAAGAAGAAGCCTCTTCACGATTACAAAATTCCTTCATAAAGAACTCCTTAATCGTGACAGCTATCTCTGCTTCTATCGTGCCTAACGGACCTTCTACAGCAATCTTCTGCTTAGCCAAATAGGTTATACCAAAACCTCCTTGACCAAGAACCTTGGAGATTTTGTATTTTCCGTTGCATAATACACAACTATTATTTAATTGCTTCATGACTATACATTTTTAACAAGACGAATTGGCAGCTTGCATCCTGAAAATTCGTTTTCTGAAGTTATTTTGATAGTACCAAAAGTAATATTTGCACTATTAACGAAGACGTCTTTCTCCTTTTTTAACCAAAAGAGCACTTCGCCAGCTCTTTCAAGAGTAGATTTAATCTCATAAAGACCTGTCTTCTCAAATATTATTCTATTACCATTCGGTCCTAGGCAAATAGCCAAATTTTGAAAATGGCAAGAACCAATTGAGGTATCTATTCTTTTAGATCCTTGTTCCCATCTGCATACTCGTACTAATTCCAGCCATTGTGCTACTGTAGGAATATCAAACGCCTTGCTTTTTTCTTGTGTAACATAAAGGATTTCTTTGTTTTCATCCTCAACATAATTTGAAGACCACAGAGTGCCACTAGGTAATCCTAAGTCGACATACTCAATATCGTCAGAAGACGTTTCTTTAACAACTTTGTCATAGCCATCTTTATAACCGGAATTATAGCCAGCCATATAAGCCTCAACAATTACTTTATTTAACGCATCATTTATTTTGCCCTCTGCGTATTCTTTTGCACACTCTACTACTGTCATACTTATTTTTTACGTTTAAAAGAAAAGAGATAGATTCATACGAAATGTCCATTATATAAAAAATCACTTTATCTTTTATAAAACTTACATACAAAGTCTCTATAAATATGATCTGTTGCATCTGCCATCATCTGTTGCATTTCAGCAATACTTTTTTGTGTCGGATTACCCATCTTATCATACTTATATGAGTAATTGCGTACTAACTCGACTTCTTTATTAAGGGTCGAAAACAATTCATAATCATTATTAGAATAATTAGAATTTATCTTTGCTAACTCTTTTGCATAGTCCCACAACTCTTTTGCCTTTTCTGCATATCGAGAGCCAGAAGGAGGTTCCTTGTAACGAAATCCTGTACCAGGCAAATAGCGACCATCTTTTTCTTGTTCAAGTTCTTTATAAAGAGCTATTATTTTCTCCTTCACTTTTTGTTCTTCCATATTTTTTATTTTTAATGATTTATATATTTCTCAGATTCTCAATGTTTTAGTTTGGCTGCAAACTATAAACATTAATAAACCCAATAATTATTACTTTCTTGGTATACGTAATTGCTTTACTATACATCTATTTCCACTATATATATTTATCACTTTTACAGATGAAGATAATAGTGCATGAAACAATCAGCGTCTCTTTACTTTTCATCCAGAACCAATCTGAATCCTACAAGACAGCCGGAACCTAACGGTTTTCTTCTGCTAATCAAACATTCAGAAGATATATCACATACACAACCTCCACGAACACTCCATCTATCCTTAACAGCATCACCAACAACATTGTCGCATAGTTCATCCACATTGCCAGTCATATCATACAATCCTAGTTCATTTGGATATTTTTTCCAACTTCACGAGTATGACTTAATGAAAGACCAGCAAAGCACCACGCAATCTTATTTATGTCATCACTTCCAGCATATCTATATCCTTGACTGTTAATGCCACCTCTTGCAGCTATCTCCCATTCCATATCTGTAGGCAATCTGAAATTCCTGCCAGTTTTTTTGTTTAACTGTTTTATGAATTCAGTTACATTTTTTCTACCGATAATCATAGGATGATGAAGTTTACAATTTTCCTGCATTCTTTCTATTAGTCCAGGACCACCACCACCATTATCAAAATCTGACGCAAGTAACGATCCAGGTTGCGCACGTACAAAATAATCCACACCTCTGTCATCCATTACTGCATGAAATTCTTCATTCGTAACTTCAAACTTTCCAATATAGAACGTGTTGAAAGAAATACCATTCAATGTGCCACCTTTTACTTCAACCATATTGTCAACAAGCTGATTGATGAGCATATGGTGACGAAACTTTGAATAACCATAATAAGCAGAAGAAAGAACGGTAACAGTAGCGAATAGACTCCAACAGATAGTTTGTACAATCTTGGCAATACTACGCTTTGCCTTTTTAGTTGCTGGTTTATTATCAACCGACACGTTAGCTTCACTACTCAAAAAGACACGTATGTCTTTCACGCTCTGCGGACGTACCAATCTGTTGTCATTCATCATCCACACAACAAGCTGTTTAGTCTTTTTAGACACTTGTGGCATTGCCAATGCTGTATGCTTGTCATCATTGCTATCCTCACGAATATCAGATAAAGAAGGAGGATTCTGATTCGTCAGCAACTTATATAGGGTTGCACCAAGAGCATAGAAGTCTGTCCACGGTCCAAACTTGTCGTAACTTTGCGCTATCTGTTCTATTGGCGCATAACCATTAGTATAGTATACACCTGTAGTTGTGGTTACGCCATCTGACGAAGTTTGTTGCTTGCTCGCACCGAAGTCAATCAGTTTTACAACATCATTCTTGTCAACCATTATATTCGCTGGCTTGATGTCGAGATGCAGCATGCCGGCATTATGGATTGCCTGTAAGCCATCCAGTATTTGGTTGAGATAATTGAGCACGGTCTTTTCTGATAATGGAGTGTTAGTACGTGCTAAACGTGTAGACAGATTTTCTCCATCCACATAGTCCATAACATAGTATGCCGTACCGTTCTCCTCAAACAAGTCGTAGACTTTTACAATATGCGGATTGTCAAGACCACGCAGACGACGAGCTTCTTTCTTGAACTTCTCGCATTGCTGGTTAAAGCTAATAGTATTCTCACTGTTGCTTACACTCACCGTTGTGCTATCACCTTCACGTTGGCAAATGCCTTTCAGATAAAACTCCTTTATTGCACGAGTTTCACCAAACTGCACATTGGTAACCACATAGGTATTGCCGAAGCCACCTGACGACAAGTAGCGTTCTATTTTGTATGTTCCGTGTAGGATGGTGCCTACGGGGAGCAATGTTGTATTGTTGGTATTATTCATTTATCAATACTCTGTTAATTTTCATCGTTCGTTATTTCTATAATGTTTTACATGTTTTTTGCAAGGATCATACCCCATCTTTATTAAATGTTGGCGTACATAATCTAAATCATTATTTGTTGTTTTAGGTCCCAACTCTATACCTAACAACATGTCATGAGGAAACAGTATATCAATAAATTCATTTTTATTTGTCGGACCATTATCGTCCACATAGTAAGGATCACCATTATTGTAATAATAATGACCAACTATGTTATGAAGATGTATATGACGATATTCCTGTTCCTCTTCATATGGTTTTGCCTGTTTGATTGACGAAACAAGAAACTTCAATTTATCAAACTCATTCCACCCGTCTAATTCTGGTTGATGCATTTTTTCTAATAATACCTTTTTAAGATCGTCCTTTTGATTTATGTATATACAAGGTAGTACTGTTTCTATTGATGTTGAATAGTTACCATGCCTATCCGGATCAAAATGCGCTACACACTTAAGCAACTCCTTATCGAGGATAAGTTTCATTCCACGTCCTTCATCTGCATAGTGTTCCCACATATAATTGCTATCTTTGTCAATACAGAAACTGATAAAATAGGGATTTAAAACCAAATTATCAGGATCATAAACCCATTCTTTTTCCTCACAAATTCTTTTCACTATGTCTTTAGAATATTTTCTTATCCATTGATAGTCTTGTTGTGCATATTTGCGAAAAAACGAAGAATGAAAGTGAAGAGCATCCTTTCGTACAATGCTCTTTAGTATGTTGATATTTCCGTTTCGTATTTTAGTGTAATGATAAACTTTTTCCATGCTATCTACTAATTCTTTTTTATTTATTACTTTACATTTTAGCTCTGTCTCCATGAAACAATTTACTTTCTTGTAATTACTAAATGGCTTTTTTCTTTTATAGTATCAACTTTTATTATATGATTATATTTTTCTCTGCTTTATGTCCGCCAAATACAAAAGAACGACACTACAACAATAGCAAGTACCATAACAACAACTATTGCAGTCCATATTATAAGTTTCTTTATCTTATTCTTCTTGGTTTTAGAAAACGTTGCAGATATTAACATATCATGTGATTCTGTTGATGAAGTACAAACAGACACGTCTTCGACAACCGAGTTCGCTACATCACTAATATATATAAGGTGTGCCGTATGGTTGTCTTTGTTCTCCTCTGTCACTTGACGGAGCATCTCTAGTTTATGCTCGTCCGAGACATTAGGCTTTGTGATGATGTTTAGGATATTATCATCGGTCGACTGCTCGAGCATGCCATCCGAGCACATAAAGAAATAGTCGCCTGGCTGGATGTCTGTGAGATGAGCTATGTCTGCCTTTGCCCTATGCTCTTGACACGGCTGCATGGCACGAGTGATGACATTCTTCTGCGGATGATGCTTCGCCTCCTCTTCCGTTATCTCGCCTATCTTCACCAAATCGTTGACAAGCGAGTGGTCTTGCGTACGAAAGACAACGTGGGCAGGAGAGTTCTTTGAAGCAGGGCGCAACTGATATATACGGCTGTCGCCAATATGTGCTACAGTGGCACCATTGGCGTGTAGACACAAGAAGGTGAGCGTGGTGCCCATCTTGCGTTCCTCACCATTATCTTTAGCGTCAAGCGCATCAAAGGCTGCGCTGAGTGCTTGCAGGAAGAGTTCGTCGCTCAATGCCTCGCCGGGATGCCAAGCGGAAAGGACAACACGGCTGATGGTCTCACACACCGTAGCCGATGCCACCTCGCCCTTCTCATGTCCGCCCATTCCGTCGCAGAGGATGAACAAGCGGTCATCGGGCGTCGGCCTTCCCAATGCAGGAAAGAGAGAGTCTTCCTGATTAGCCCTTTGACCGAGTTCTTGCAGATTGTAAGCTTTTATCTTAAAATTCATACGCTGTTACTTTTTGAATGTCAGTTCTGTATTGCCCATCTTGATGCGGTCGCCATTGTTCAGAATCAACTGGTCTTTCTGTCCTATGACAGAACCGTTAAGATAAGAAGGATTTTTGTTTGCCCCGTTTCCGAGTATATGAAGAATCTGTCCGCCCGCATTACGCACCTCTATGATGGCATGACTGCGACTCATGGTGCGGTCGTCTGTAGCAATCTGCACTGACGCAGATGACGAAACCGCCTTACGCCCTATAGTGTTGATGCCAGAACATAGCTGATATGTTGCGCCTTTATTGTCTACGAGCATACCAACACTTGCTATAGGAGAAGATCCGATACGAGTCTCGTCGCTTCCAGACTGTTGCGCCGAAGCACCTACATATTGTGTTTCATCACCAGAAGGAGCGATGGGGTTAGGTTGCTCCACGTATCGCTGGCACTTTCCCACAATATGCTTTTCCTTACATACGGGGCAGGTAAAGAATGCCGCATCTATGTTCGGAGCATCCTGCAAACGGAGCACCTTACCACAGGTGGGACATTTTATCTTTATCTCACTCATTGTTACATCTTCGTTTATATTATTCTTACCACTTCATTACAGACATTGAGGATCGGCATCATTATCGTAGTCTTGCTGATCTTCATTGGCGTTATAGGTGAATGTGTCGTTCTCCTGCTGTGCCTGTTGTTGTGCCTGATAAGCATCTTGGTAAATCGACATCTGCACATTGTCATTTGAGAGGTCGTAGACCTCACCTTCGTCTATCTGTTGGTTATGGTTCTCATCCACAAGAAGCACGTCAGCCACACCGTCCGAGTCCAAGTCCACAACGGCAGCCACTTCCTCACCATTGGTCAGCATAGCCGCTTGCATGGTCTGTCCGTTTTCGCCCTGTGTCTCGTATACGCCCAACACCTGCACCTCATTAGTATTGGCATTGCTGTCACTTGCCTCATCCACCGTGGCTTGCACCACTGGATTCGGCGTTACGGGGTCAGCCCCAGCATGATTAGTATAGTCAGGCTCGGCACTTTCATCATTGTCCACCTTTACTGCCACTTCCTCTTTCTGAGCCTCTGCATGTTCCACCTTTTGAGGTTCTTTAGGCACTGGTTCTTCCGTTGCCTGCGCTTCCTCTTCTGGCTTCTGCTCATCAGCCTCTTTGTCATGAAGCATCTCCGTGGCTGCGTATGTGGTGCCACCGCCGACAACTCCGCCCATAACTGAAGCTGCAGCAGTTGCTACAACCTTCTTCGCTTTGTCCGACTTCTTTTCAGTAGCCTTGACGTTCTGTGTATGTTCAGCCTCATTGTTATTATTCTGCGGCTGCATGAATATTGTTTCTTCGTTGTTCATACCGATAGCTTTTATAGTTCTTTGAATTGATTCGTTTGATGCTGCAAAATTAGGAAGCTTTCATTTTAATGCCTAAAGAAAATAGGCATCCTGTATGAAATGCCCCGATTGTTACATGAAATGTCAGTGAGTGTACTTACATCCACAAGCAAAGCACTGCTTGTTATACTCGATGGTCCTGTACGGAATAGCTCCAAACGGTCTTCCACAAGCAGGATTGGGGCACTTGTATTTCTTGGCATACTCATCGTCAAGGTCATGTAATTGTTGCTGGACTGTCGTCCCGACGCTTCCCTTTATGAAGAAATATACGGCGATGGACAAAGCAGCAACAATGATGACAATGCGTATGGCAGGGTCAATGCCAGGAATAAAGCCAAGGCACATACCAGACATGGACAATATGCCCTGCAAACGTTGCTTATTGGCAGACTTTGCAGCATTGTTCTGTATCTCCATTCTGCGCTTATCATATTCCTCCCATACTGTCTTCATTGGTTTCAGCGAGAATGTCGGAACTTCTTTTTGCGAACCGTCTACGTCTCCTGTTGAGACATCAGCCAATCTCAGTATTTGCTGTAGAGGCACAAGGAATTTCTCTTCTCCTAATTGCACACGGCTTGTCGGCGTGATTGCCTTACGGATAATCTGGTTGCCATCAACAAAGGTGATATTCTGATCTTTGATATTCTCAATGCTGATATCGCTTCCATTGACAGAAACCTTGCAATGCCGACGACTTACAGACAACGGTACGGTGCCTGCCTGACCGACATTAAACTCACGTTCGCCGACAATGCAATGCAGACGACGTGCGCCCTCTTCCCTTCCTATTATTATCTCCATAGTTTTCTGATTTATTCCACATTGATTTGTGTTCGGTTAGGAACACGTCCGACAAGGATATCCTTCAACTGCTTGAGCGCTTCCTTTGATATGCCAAGCTGAAAGGTGAAGTGAACCCCATCGGTAACAACGAGGCTTTGCAGCAAAGGCTGCACCTTATAAATATAGTTAAGATTGACAATGAAACGCTTGCCGATGCGTGCAAAAACAGAAGCACGCTCACGCAGACTTTCAGAGATAAACTGTTGCATATGACTAAGATTCATGCAGACAGATACCTTCTGTTTGTTGACAAGCACAATATTGGTATAATTGCCATCACCCTCCATATAGACAATCTTGGAGCAGTCAAGGCGGATAAGTTCGTCACGTGTATTTAGATACAAGTAGCCTGTAGCCATTTTAGCCATCTATTGTCACATTGCCTTCTCCAAAACAATGTAAGGTTAGTATTGAGATTATGGCACAAAAAAAGCGTGGGAACTGTATATGCTAAAACAACAATGATTCGACTTGATGAATTTTGACGATAACACCTGCAAATAACTGATAACAAGGAAAGAAAGTGCAAAAACCAAATCATAAATAGATTTAAACGAATCAAAGTTTATTGGGGATATGTGGGAACATTTACGGGAAAGATATTACCTTTGTGGCAGAAATAAAAAACATAGGAACATGAAGATTACCATTATCACAAAGGAATGCAAGACCAAGGATAAAAATGCTACTACAAAAGCCAATCTTTGTTTTCGACTCCGAGATAAGGATGTTGACCTCAAAGTCCGTTCCGACATTGAGGTTATGCTTGACTATTGGGACAATGATGCACTTTCCTATCGAAGGACAAAGAAAGTACCATCTGACGAGCAGAAGAAAGTCAAGGTTTTGGTGCAGACCATTACAACGGCTCTTGGCGAGCAGTATAACTCTGCGACTGCTGATATTGCATGGATGAAGAATGTGATTGATGAATGTGTCAATCCAACTTCAAAGTCAACAGAGACATTGACTACAGTTGTTTCGAGAATGGAGCAATATATCACGGAACATCCCATGAGTCCGAAATCAGCACTCGTTTATAAACCAACAATCAAGAAGCTTCAACGCTATGAAGCCTACAAGAGGGAAATAGAGGGAAAGAAAGGCTTCACGCTCTATTGCGAGACAATCCGCCCCGAAGAGTATCTTGATTTTCGTGAGTATGTCATAAACGAATATGTTCATTACAATGACTACCCAGAGTTTTATGAACAGTTCAGCCTTGACATGCACCCTCCCAAGCAGATGTCAAGCACACAGATTATAGGTATCATGCATCATCTGCGTATTGTTGGGCATTGGTGCATCAAGATGGGGTTTACAACAAATCGCTCATGCGATGCGTTCACTATTCCTGCAGCGGTACAAGGCACACCTTTTTATCTGACGATAGAAGAACGTGACAAGGTTTACAATGCAAACCTACACAACAAGCCAGAGTTAGAAGTGTATCGTGACTTGTTCATCTTCCAATCAATGGTGGGTTGTAGAGTCGGAGACCTGTTTTCTTTTACCAAAGACAATATAGTCGGTGACATATTGCAGTATCTTCCACACAAGACCATGCGCAAACGGTCGCAGACCGTGAGCGTCCCGCTTACCACAAAGGCTATGGAAATATTAAAACGTTACGATGGCAAGCAAGAAAAGCTTCTGCCGACAAAGCAAGTGTATCAATACAACGATGGCATCCGTGCCGTGCTTCGAGAATGTGGCATTAACAGAATGGTTACTATCCTTGACACCGTCACAGGAAAGGAGGTTCAGAAGCCAATATGTGATGTCGCTACAAGCCATATGGCAAGACGCAACTTTATCGGCAACCTATACAAGAAAGTGAAAGACCCCGAGCTTGTGAGTTCCATGACAGGACATGTAAACGGAAGCAGAGCTTTCGCCAGATACAGAGAGATTGATGAGGAAACGAAAGTAAATCTTGTCAACCTCATCAACTAACGTTTATAGAATCTACCAGTTATACATCATTATATATAGAGTAGCATGAAAGTAACAGCATTCATCCGAGAAACCTCGGCAAAGAACAACATAACCGACCAGGCGCACGTTTATTTCCGTGTGCGTGACGGCAAGACTGACATCAAGGCTGTCAGCGAGTTATCCATCAATCCTAATCATTGGAGCGCGGAACGGCAGGGTTACAAGACACGTGTGGCTCTTGTAGCGGAAGCAAAGCGCACGGCATTCGACAAAGCCGTGCAGGACATGACGGCACTTATATCCGCACAATATTATCATGGAGCGGACAGCCGTTGGCTAAAAGGTGTTATTGAGGAGTTTCATCATCCAAACATCAACATCCGCCAAGGCAGAAAAGGTGACGAATACAGCCTTGTGTACCAATGCCAACAGTATGCCGAGAACCACCCAATGGAAAAGGAATCTATAAGGCATCATGAGCATAACGTACGTAAGTTGCAGCACTTCGAGCGTTTCCAAAGGGAAATTATGCGTAGACGAGGTTACACCATGCGACTTGATGCCATAACAGCCGATGACTTGCGTGAGTTTCATAAATATCTGGTAAACGAGGCTGAATATTATGAGCATTATCCTCAAATCTTCGATGACATAGAGGAGCGTTTCAAACCACGCCAACTAACGGAAAATTCCATCAATACTATATTCAAAAGAATACGCACGGTTGTGAACTGGTGTTTGAAGCATAATATCACGACAAACGACCCTTTCGCCACCTTTGAGATGCCTAAGGTGCTGGACAGCCCTCCATTTTATCTTACACTTGAAGAGCGTGACAAAGTCTACTATGCCGACCTCAGTAACGAAACTCCATCCACACAAGTATATCGTGACATATTCATGTTTCATTGTCTCATCGGCTGCCGTGTGGGAGACCTTGAAAAGATGACACGTGCCAACATCGTTGATGGTGCAGTGGAATACATTGCTGAAAAGACAAAGAACCACAAACCACGCACCATCCGAGTACCGCTCAATGATAAGGCGAAAGCGATTCTCGCTAAATATGCAGACCTTGAAACGAGGTTGTTGCCAAAGATAAATCAGAACATATACAACCGTCAGATTAAGAAAATTCTGAAACTGCTCGGCATTGACCGCATGGTGACTGTTATTGACAACAAGACTCGTGAGCCTATACAGAAACCAATCTGCGATATTGCGACAAGTCACACTGCAAGAAAGACGTTCATCGGCAACCTATACAAGAAGGTGAAAGATCCAAATCTTGTTGCATCTCTTTCGGGACACACAGATGGCAGTCGAGCCTTTGCACGTTACAGAGAAATCGACAACGAGATGAAACGCGAGCTGGTGAAATTGATAGACTGACCTATTGCGAATTTGCCAAAATTGCGTTTCAAAAACGGATATTCAATAAAAACGTTGGCGTTTAGAAGAAAATACTATACCTTTGCAGATGAACAAGAACCAAAAATATAATAAAAAGGTTTCAAAAACATGGTACAGACATCAAGCCAAAGCACTGTAAATAAGATAGAAATGAGGCTTAGAGGGAAAGGACGTGGTTCGATAGTCTTTCAACAAGACTATGCAGACTGCGGAACACCATCAGCCGTGAAGTCAACATTCCATCGAATGTACACCGACGGAATGTTGGTGCGGCTGGCTCATGGTATCTATTATTACCCCAAAGAGGACAAGGAATATGGACTTGGCATTATCTATCCGTCTGTTGAAGACATTGCCCAGGCTATAGCCAAACGAGACAAGGCGAAGATTGTACCTATGGGAGCATATGCCTTGAATCGTCTCGGATTGTCCACGCAGATGCCCATGAATGTCGTGTTCCTGACCAATGGCGCACCACGTAGGATAAAGATCGGAAACGGGCGTGGCATCCTGTTCAAGCATTCTTCTTCGGGCAAGAACTTTGCCTATAAATCAGAGCTGATGATGCTTGTTGTAACAGCCATGCGCGCCATAGGCGAGAACAAAATAACCGACGAGGAACGCAACGTGCTTGTCGAGCACGCAAAGAATGTAAACGACAACGATTTCAATCATGATATAAAACTTGCCCCTGCATGGGTGCGCAAAATATTAATTGTACGATGAAATTCATAGACATACCAGAAGATAGACAACGTGAAGCTATCAATACCGTGGCATTGCAGACCGGATTACCACCGTCAAGTATCGAAAAGGACTGGTGGGTAACGCAGGTGTTGAAAGCCCTTCATACTTTGCCATATGCAGAACATATTGCTTTCAAAGGAGGTACAAGTCTCAGCAAATGTTGGAACTTGATTGCCAGATTCTCCGAAGACGTGGATATTGCACTCAGCCGAGAATTCCTTGGCTTTAGCGGTGAATTATCGAAAACTCAAATCAGCGACAGACTACGTCGCGCCGCCTGTTCTTTCGTAAGAGAGAAGATGCAGCATGATGTAAGGAAAGCTTTAGTGGATTTGGGCATACGAACAGATGCTTTTTCTGTGGATGTTATAATCACACCAGTTACGACCACAGACCCAGAAGTGATAACAATAACCTATCATAGTTTGTATGAAGTATCACCATATATCAAGAATACGGTAAAGATAGAAATCAGCGGCAGATCGATGATGGAGCCTATTGAGAAAAAAGCAATCAACGCTGCTATTGACGCCCATTTCAGCAAAGCTCCATTTGCAGAAAAGCCATTTGAGGTGAACGCTGTCATCCCCGAGCGTACTTTCCTTGAAAAGGTTTTTCTGCTGCATGAAGAGTTCAGGAAGAGCGAGGTCAGAGTGGAGCGTATGTCTCGCCATATATATGATTTGGCAATGATGATGGATTCTGAAAACAAAATTGCTGACCGTGCAATCCACAACGAAGCCCTGTATAAGGCGGTACTTGAACATCGCAGAAAGTTCATCGGACTTAAGGGATTCAACTATGATGAGCTTTATCCTGCCACATTATGTATCGTGCCCAACGAGGAAATTGCAAGACTATGGCAAGATGACTACAAGTTCATGTGTGAGCACATGATTTTCGGGCAGGTGCCTTCTTTTGAGGAACTGATAAGCAAGTTGTCAACGCTCAACGAGCAAATTAGACAGTTAAAATACCGAAAGGCATGAACATAAACGAACTCGGCGAGGATCTTGAACAGCAGTTCGGCAAACCTCGCAACATAACAGAAGAGAACGTTAGGTTCATGCTTTCGCTCATAAAGGAAGAATTTGATGGAACGAAAGTGAACAAAAATATCGAAAAGCCAAGTCTTGAAGCCTTCGGCATGACCATTCTTGCTGTTATGTCATACCAAACTACACCTTGGGAAGAATTGGCAAAGAAACCTTCAATCCGCAAGACACTCAAATATATTGCCATTAGAGGAAACTGCCATTATGACGAGGTGGAGGCATTGACCAAGGAACTGATACGGAAGCACTTTGATGGCATTACCCAAAAGATGGTATTAGGGTTCTTGAAGATTATTCGTGGGGTGTCGAATGAAGAACGTCCGACCAAACTTATTGAATATACTCCATTTGCAGCCCAATACTATGCTATCCAGTACGGACTTCACCAGCTTATCAGAGGTGAACATCCAGATGATGCAGCCGTCATTATCCATTGTGCAATAGAGGACGGCATTTTGTTTCCAACAATTCCTCGCAGTCTGCTGGTCGATGAGTTCAACCTGAAGAAAAGTAGTTTCGACAAGTATTTCAGCAAGTATCATATAAACTTGAAATACGAATCCGATACCGTCAAGAAACAGGTTGAGGAGAAAATCAAGTATCACAGAAGGTCTTTACGAAATGCCATAGGCTACAATGTCACCAATGAAAATAAGGTGCAGTTCTACGACCGCAAATTAGGACGCAAGGACTTCCTTTCTATGATTATTGCATATTGTCGCAGCATATTTCGTTTCTGACAATCTGCTACCATTTACAATCCTTAGTCAAACGTAAAACAGCATTTGGCTAAGGATTTTTGATATTGTCACGTTAATTCCATTAACAAAGAGTAGTCAATAGTAGTCGCATCCTACTGCCTATTCAAATCTCATTGAGAGCCGTCAAAAGCCATATACCTTTGCACCGTCAATCCGACAAACCAGCGGATTGGCGGTGTTTCTTTTTTATCACGCTGCGAGAAAGAGCATCCTGGTTTACGAGCAAAACAGCGTATGTATAACGAATATTAAAAGAAAAAATATGGTTGACATCATGTCATTGACAAAGATGGGAGGCCAGGTTGCACTAACCGTTACTCCTGAAGACCTTCACCATTTTGCAAATGCTCTCTTGGCGCAGTCACGCAAGGAATGGGAGGAACAAGCTGCGTCTGTTCGCAAGGAAGAATCTGAGGAAACCTTTCTTACAACAGAGGAGGTTTGCAAAATTTTCAATGTATGTCCTGCTACTCTATGGCAGTGGCATCGCACAGGCTACTTGCAACACATCAAGTTTGGCAACAAGAACATGTACCCTGCCTCGGCAGTCAAAGCCATTACACACGCTCGCTCCATGAACGAAACAGTTGCTGGCTATTGTAAACGGACAAGTAAGGTGGATAAAGAAATCGCATCCTTGAACAATAATGAGAGAAAGGAGGTTGATGGAAATCATGCATGACACTACATCCATCTATGAAGAATTCTTTGGCACCAAAGAGGGAGAATGTCATTCGTTCTCCTTCTTTCGAAGACCAATCCGCAATATTGAGCCATTGCGTTGCATCGACATTCCCGACATATACCGCTATATTGTCAGACCTTACGCCAAGCAACAAACGGAAACGCTACGTTCTATCACAGACAAAGACAATGCACGGAAATACAAAGCAGAGAACTTTGATTTCTGCACATTCTCTGGCATATTCCGTTCACGCAACAAGAATGACCTCCTGTTGCATTCTGAACTATTGTGTATAGACTTCGACCATGTGGCTGACATTCCTTCTCTGAAAGACAGACTGTTGCATGACGAATATTTTGAAACAGAACTGTTGTTCCGCTCACCGTCTGGAGATGGTTTGAAATGGATTGTTGCCATTGACAGAAAAGGTTGGGAGCATTGCCGTTTTTACCAAGCCGTGTACAATTACCTTGTGGCTAAAGGTTATCCCGACCCAGATAAGTCAGGAAGCGACGTGGCACGTTCCTGTTTCATTCCGTTTGATGCGGAAGCATACATTAACCCTAAGTACAAAAATTTAAAAGATGAAAACTTTTTTACCGCAAGAATGGGAGAATGTCCGTTCTGATGAAGCTAAGCCAAGCGTCAACAAGGCTCAAGACATTAATACGCAAACTTCTTCATCAAACAATAATGATGAAGATACAAGGCTAAAGGTGGAGCGTGTTGTTAATCTTATAGAACAAAGTAAGGTTGACATAACCATCGGTTATGACGCTTGGCTAAAGATTGGCTTTGCTCTTTCTGACGAGTTTCAAGAGACAGGAAGGGAGTTCTTTCATTGTGTCAGCAGACAAAACGGAAAGTATGACCAACGTGAGACAGACAAACAATATGACAAGTGTCTTTCGGCAAAAGGAAGCGGTGTCACCATTGCTACTTTCTTCCAACTTGCAAAAGATGCCGGTATAGACATTTCGGCTTCGAAAATCCAAAGCATAGAGAATGGTTCTTTGGATTTTTGGAATTTTGGTTCTAGCAAGAAGCGAAATGAGGGGTCGGGAAACGTAGATGGCACAACTTCGGAAATCCAAAAGTCCAAAAATCCAAAATTCCAGTCGGGTGTCGTTGGGTCAAAATGGATTTTGGATGAAGCAGAGCTGCCACATTTCCCGATAGAGATATATGATTCTCTCCCGTCATTCTTGAAAGAGGTTTTGAGCAACTGTATTTCCGATGATGACCGTGACATGATGCTCATGGGGGCTTTGGCTTGTCTGTCTGCCACTCTTAATAACGTGGTTGGCGAATACGACAATGATGATTGGTCTCCTATGATATATTTCTTCGTCATGGCTGATGCTGGTATGGGCAAGGGTTCATTGAAATACTGCCGACAACTTGTAGCACCAATCCACAATGAGTTACGTGAAATCTCGGAGCGACAGATTAAGGAGTACAAGGCAATCAAAAAGGAATCGAAGCAAGGAGATGACACATCATCCTTTGAGGAAGAGCCGCATCGTCGCACTCTTTTCATCCCGACAAACAGCAGTGTAGCAGCCGTCATCCAGCAGTTGGATGACAACGGAGGTATTGGTCTTATATTCGACACAGAATGTGACACACTGAGTGCCGCGCTCAAATCCGAATATGGCGATTACAGTACCATTATCCGCAAGGGCTTTCATCATGAACCCATTGATTTGAACCGCAGAAAAGATGATGAATACCGTGTGATCGAAAATCCTATGCTTGCAGTTTGTTTGTCTGGAACACCTGGGCAGCTTTACACCTTGACACCACAAGCAGAGGACGGAACGTTTTCACGAATCACTTGCTATCACATACCATTCAAGATGGAGTTCCGCAACGTTCTTGTTGAACGCACTTCATACGAACAAGGCAAGGATGTTTCATTGCGTGACAGGTTTTATCAACTGGGTATAAAGTACAAACTTATGCGTGAGGCTTTCTTTCGTGGCGGAAATTATCGTATTGTTATTCCGCAACAATTCTGTGATGAGTTCAACGCACATTACAAGTTAATGAACCAAGAAACGGTAGAGGACATTTCACATGATATGCAGAGCGTTGTCCGTAGATTGGCGTTTACCATATTCCGCATCATGATGCTGTTTACATCCATACGCTTCATGTGTGAGCAACCTAATCCATCTGCGTTTACTCCAAAGAATGGCGGTCGTATTGTATTACGATGCACAAGAGAGGATTTTGTCAATGCAATGGCTATAGGTGATGTGCTTATATACCATACCGTATATTGCTATGCTCACTTTCCACGCAGCAGGGTTGCAACCAGTATAGACGGCAAGATTCTCTCCAAGAAAGACAGGATGAACATACTTTACGACACATTGCCAGAGACTTTCGACAAGTCGCAATATGTAGCTGCGTCTACAAAACTTGGCTACTCTCCAAGTACGACAAGCAAATGGATTAACGGCTATATTCTTGAAGGTCGCTTGGAGCGAAAAGGACAAAACGACTACTGCAAGGTAGCAACATATTCCCTCTGCAGTTCTGGTGTCGGATAGTATGCCGTGTTGAGTATGTAGCGGACTTTCATAAAAGTCCATGAACATAATAGGGACTTTTAGATTCACCTGCTGACGCTGTTCACTTAAAAAGTCCTTCTATTATGCTCAGGCTTCGCCCGAGACCTGCTGCCATTATACCGAGTTACGCCTTTTACAATGTACAACAAGACAGAAATACAATATGCAAAGCAACATACCACGTGCCGCTATCCATGTCGGCAAAGACAAGAAATCTTTCTCCGCCCAAGTGGGTAACGAGGCGGAACGCAGAGGTTGGGACGAGAATGTCTATCGGTTGAAGAATGCCGACAAGGACAAGAACAACCATTATAATTTCTCTCGCAAGAATCTCAATTTTGAAATCGTCAGAGACGGAAAGTTTGTTCCGCTTGGATCTAACACAATTCCACTCCACGAGCGCATTCAGATGCGTCTTGATGAATTGGGCTTCAAGCCATACATGGATGCCAGGCATCCCGACCAAGTATCAAAGAACAGTCCGAACTGCACTGTCGGCATGATATTCAGTGGCGACCACGACGTGATGTACAACCTCGCATTTGGCAACCAAAGGATAGACACTGCCAATCCTAATGCAGATCATAGCCACATCGTATTGCAACAAGGCATCTATCAATGGGCAAAGGACACCTACGACTTTGCCTGTCGCAAATGGGGCGAGGAGAACATCATTAGTTTTGCCGTCCATTGTGACGAAACGAGTATCCATGCCCATGTACAGACTATTCCTGTGGAGAAAGTCAAGAAACGTGGACGCATAGGCAGCAAGTATGTCAACAAAAACAATCCCGACATAGTGCTTTCAACTAAGGAATGGAGAGCATTACCCAAAGAGGAACGAGACAACTATACCAAGCAGACTGCCTCAAAGGACTTTGTTGAGCGTGTGTCTTATGCCAAGGTGTGGGGAGAGACGAGAAAAGCAAAGTCGGAATATCTCTCGCAACTTCATACAGACTATCACAATGAGGTTGGCTGCAAGTATGGTCTTGCACGCGGCATCCCTTACAATGAATTGTCCGAGGAGGAAAAACGAGGACGAAGGCATAAGAACAAAGTCGTTCTTGAAGCCGAGCGACAGGCGAAAGCTGCTCTTGACAAGGTGGGGAAATACGCTGTTCTTGCCACTATTGACAAGCAAGAGCTCACCTTCCCTCTTCTCAATATCAAGACACCTGTTCAAGAGGCAATGGATGCCGTTAAGAAAGAACTTGCCATTCCTATTCCTGCACTTATCGGACAAAAGACTTGGCGAGAGGAGCGGACAACAAACATCAATGATGCTATCAAGGCTCTTGTCGTTGCCATCAACGCTGAGCGCGACAAGCAGAATAATGGTATACGGGCATCTGTCAACAAAACTTACACTTACTATATGCAGCAACTCAACAGACTGATTATTGAGAATAAGGCATTGCGGAATGAGAATGATACACTAAAGGCCGAAAATACGGAGGTGAACCAACGCATATCGCAACTTGACGAGAAAGCAGTCAGACGAGTAACCGCTCAAAAGGATGCAGTTATTGAAAGTCTCAATACCCAATTAGTCTCAAAAAACGAGGACATTACAAAACTCAAGACTGATTACAATACTCTATGGGAGAAATACAAAATCTTGGTTCTTCAATGGAACGACTTGACAAAGCAGCCTGAAATAATTGAAGCTGTTAAACGTGTGGAAGAACGCAAGGAACAAGAAGCGGAGGCAAAACGTGAGGAACAGGCAAGACAAGACAGATACCAAGGTATACTTGACCAATTCATTAGTGAAGGTAATGAACAGCTCAAAGCCTTTTCGCAATCAAGCAGAATAGATTTCGACGAGAAAGAAACCAAAGCAATCTATTATGGTATTATGGCTACTGCCACAAAATCCAACATTGCGCTTCGCTCTCCACAAGGAGCAAAAATTGCCGTTGAAAGATTTCTCGCGAGCATGGATTGGAATGGTTGTGGCAACTATCGGAGAGAATGTGTCGCACATTGGACGAAACTATTTGCTACCGATGAAGTTGTTTATACCGAACCCATCATTCAGAACTTCCTTTCCTTCATTGATTACATGTCGTGCAGCGCAGATACATACGTTTCACTCGGTGGCTCCAATGGTTGTGCTGACCAACTCACTAATTGGGACGGAACGCCAAAAACAGAAAATCCCCATAAGATGCTCATGAAAAATATAGTAAAGAGATAAAAAGTACGCAAATTCTTAGCCACAAGAACGTCTCTTGTTATCGCTTGAGTTAAGAAATTGCGTACTTATTTCTAATAATATTTATAATTTATATGCGATAGAAAACAATAAATTTCCAGGTACTTTTCTAAAAATAGAAGTTGAGGTAAACACATTGGAAGTCATTGTGTTTATCCATTCATAGTTATGTAAATGAAGTATGTTTTCACCTGACAACTTTATACTTATTTTTTTTACATTATAACTCGTACTAAAGCCAATATCAGTATTCTTATGTAAGCCATACTTATTTTTACCATGATTGTAACATATATATATATTGCCCTTAAGTTGTTTATAAGCATACAACAACTTTGTTTGAAGGCTATATTCAGTCATGTCATTAGTGCTATTTTTATAGGTTATTGTAGAATATCTATTGTATTTTCCTGACATTTCTGCATTAAGAAAAAACTTAAATCGTGTTGCAATAATGGCATTTGTTGAGAGTGATTTATTTATTATATCAAATGCATCAAAATTTATCATCGAATTTCCGATTTGCTTAGATAAACTAATATTTAATTTTAAATCTAATGGTATAACGTTGATACCTTTAGATACAGCTACTTTCATATACATATTTTGTTGCTTTCCTCCATCACTATAATTAATATTTGACGCTATTCCTTCTTGATTCACATTCTGAAGTACACTATTATTGTCTTTAGAATAAGAGCCAACAATAAACAACAACAAATTATTGTACATATTGAAGAGTCTATAATTAAATGACACATTGAATCTATTAACATATGGATTACGAACTGACGAATTTCCATTTATTTTATCATATCCGCTAACCATACTGTAATCTACCATATACCTTATGTCTTTAGGGGTATAAACATATGATGCAGAGATTCCCATTTCATGTTTGGGACTAAAAACTATACGAATGTTTCCTTCTGGTGAGAAAATACACTTCAAGTTGTCTTTGGGGAACTTATCGATATTTGCATCATATTTCATATATGACAATATTCCTCCTAATGAGAAACGCATCAAGCCGTCTTTTTTAGAAAGCCGTGTTATTAAATCCCAACAGGTATAATCTGAATTTGTATTTGTTTCAGATGAACTGTTATTGTTGTATCTCAATACATCTTTTGCATAAATACACCTAATAGAATTCTTTAAAATTATACTCCGAAATTTGTAAGAATTACCTATTTCAAAAGTAAATTTAGAGTATTTTTTTTTCAAGCTGGCATTATATTGGTACATGTTATTGGTTAAATCGTAATCTATAGGTAATATTATAGAGTCAGATTTTATATCTGTTGGATTATTCCTGTTTGATAAAGACATATCAGCAAATACAAATAGCATATTTTTATTTTTACCCATATTAAGAGCTAATGATTGCTTGAGGAAATATTTACGCATAATATCACATTGTGACACTTCCAATAATTTTTCGGTTGTTTGCTCTAATTTTTCTTTCGTTGAATAATTTGAGAAACCTAAAAGTGTAGAAGAATTCACTTCTATCATATCACAAGGTCTCCATCTCGCTCGCAATGAGAAAGATTCATATTTATCATTTGCCAACGACTCTAACTTGTTATTTGCAAGTAAACCACTTTCATAATACTCATCATAATTATGAAAGCCTGATTGCATTATAGATTTATTTAATACAATATTTCCTTTTATTTTTATTCTAGAGGATGGGGTGAAAATCATATTAAAAGCAGAAGCGAAACTTTTGTTTTTATATACATTCTCAGGAGGAGTTAGTAATTTGTTTTCTTCATCAGATAAACGAGTCATACCGCCCCCTTCTGCTAACATATCTTCAATGTTAGCAAAATTACCCAAATAATCATCTATCGAAAACATTGGTTTTCCAGTATTGTTTAATGAAGATAAAGAAGAGAATGAAAAACTTTCCTTCACTGCGAAAAGTGACGGTTTTATTTCAAATTTATCCATGAATCCTCCACCTGCACTAATTGTACCTGATAATTTTGTCTTTGAATTCGTCTTGATATTTAATGCCGTCTTATCATTTCCTTTAAATTGGTCCACAATGCTGCCTTCTTTATAATTTTTAATGATTTCCGCTCCAAGCATGACGCTTGCAGGAAGATTATTTATAACCATATTACTTCCTGTAGCAGCAACGTCTTGACCATCAATTAAAATCTTATCAAGATTACGTCCGCTATACGAAACTTTACCTGCTGCATTATCAACTTCTATCCCTGGCAATCTTCTTAAAACGTCTCCAACAGTTTCTTCTGCTCCAGTTTTAAAGTGTTCAATGTCAAAGACAATAGAATCTACAGAATTTTTTACGCCTGTATATCTGCCTTTTATTGTAACTTCTGAAATTGTCTTGCTACTCTCTTTCAGTGTTATATCAAACACTTGTTCGCTCGTATCTGAATATTTTATACGATAGGTTTCAAAACCTAAACATTTTATTATCAACCAACAAACATCTGAGTCCTTTTTCTTCAATTGAAATGCTCCACTACTATTTGATATACAATAAGACAAAATACCCTTTGTCCCTATACTATCGGAACAAAGGGTTATTGTTGCATATTGCACAGGCGAGCCTGTACTATCTTTTATTGTACCTATTATATTATCTTGCGATAATGCTGTTGCACAATAATTAAGCAATAACACAAAAATCAATAAGGTTCGTTTGTATAAACGCATGCAATTTTTATATTTCTATTATAGTAATTTTTTTGTTTGAATCACGTCCTAATTGTTTACCTTTCTCTGCTTTTATTTTCTTGAACTCAGCCCTGTTTGTTACTTTGCCATTAGTGGGAGGCATTAAATCCATATCTTCTGCCAAATATGACATTTCTGTCAATGTGTAAGTATAAGTAGGAGTTACTAATTCGATAATAAGACCTGGAAGTCCTAAATATCCAGCAGGACCAAATCCAAATGGAATATCAGTTGTAAACCAAGCTGTTATGTCACCAATGTCACTTTTATAAATGGCTTTTACACAATTCTTTTTAAAAATTTGTCGGGTCTCTCCTGTGATTTGCCAATTCTGTTTGTCAATTTTATCTTTTATCAGAAATGTCTTGTCAATAATGGCTTCTTGTGATATAATAGAATCAGCATTTACATCTATAAAAACACTTCCACCTACACCAATTACATTTAAATTGTCAACATTCTCTTCCTTTTCAAGAGTAAAAAGATATTTTCCTCTTGAAAAATATAAGCTATATGTTTTTTTATCAGTACTAAATTTCTCAATGAGAATTTTCTTTATATTCTCATCATCCATCTTAAGAACATCTTCTGTAATATTATGCGATGCAAGGTATCTGCATTTTACTCCATGCTCTTGGGCAAATGTATGTACTGATTGTAACAGAAACATTATGAAAAATATGATTACACTGCGTGCCATAATGGTAAATTATATAACAATATATTAAAATTGGCAACTACAATATTTAATCATAATTGCCAACAAATACTATAAGATTAATCTGGTATAACAGTTTTTTCTGTTATTGTATATCTTTGACGCACAATAAGAATAGAGCCATCTTCAAATTCATAGATAATCGTGCGTTCCACAACAACTTGTCTCTCAATAATTGTGTCTGGAACTGGAGATGTCATTTCTGTAACTGCTACAATTTCCTTATTCATAAAAGGATTTGCAGCATTGTTGGCAGCACTTGCATTAACGGAAATTGCCACAAATGCAACTAGTGCAAAAAGAAATTTGTAAAATGCTTTCATCTTGTGTAGGTTTAATTTGGTTTGAGATAAAATTTTTCTATTCTTTAAAAAGGAAACATGTGTCTGCGACACCCCTGTCTCTGAGTGATTTATTTTATTACTATCTGTTTCTTAGTGCAATCAATTTTGTTATACATTTTTGTATTGTAGTACTACCACACTACAAATACAAGTTTTAATTCTCAGTGGCAAATTTAATAAAAAGAGTCATAAAATACAAATAATTGAGAACTTATTTTTGTTTTATTGCGTTTTTTTGTTTAAATTCCAAACTTACGTATCGTTTTTGTTATGAAAAAGACAATAGTAAAACCTATTCTTTCTAAATGAAAAGAAGATAAACTAATAATACTTGTTTCCTAAGTTTATTAGAGCTTACACATTATGGGAACATTGTGGTATCATTTTGTGCTATAGTTGTAAAATACATCTTGATTTATAGGTACTTACAATATATATACAAGTTCAGGCGTGGAGAACCTACCTGTTGTCCATTCCACGTAACGAGGCTCTAGCAATTGCCTATCAAAGTTGAACAGACAACGTCAGAGCCCACGCCGATATGATAATCCTACCCGTGAGGTATATGTACGCAGAAACACACTGCATCCGTTAGGATACAATGATGGCTAACATATAACCACACAGGAATGAAAAAATCACACCCGGGGCATCTACCGTTGCTAAGTTCAAGACTTTGATTATTGTGAATTTGCTAGATTCGTTACGTCTCAAACAGAGCGTCAAGTAAACGCCTTTATTATGTCGTGCCTCTTTACCCACCCTTTCTCCTTTGTCATGCAGATGTGATAACCCGCAAAAAGGCTCGGCGTGGATCGAGGCATGGACGCATTAAGACTAAGCATACGAACACACGAAGCCAATTTGTCCACTCCAAAATTACTATATTTTTTGCGAACAAAAGAAAGGAAGCTAAAGAAAATGCACAAACAGGCTAAAAAAGCAGCCCAAAACAGCTTGTTGTTAAACTTAAAACCGTCACTTTCGCCGACGCTCCACAATTGAAATTAGCTTGCGTGACAGATGAAACGAATCTGCGCACCTATTGAGATGAGAGTTCGTACCAATTGATGCCAACGCATTAAACAACCCAAAACATGTAATAAATACATTACTTTTATTTGGTTGTATGTAACAAATTAATTAATTTTGCAATATGGGAGATAATTTGATAAGAAACATTATCTTCTCGGACGAGTTCGAAGAATACTATGCAAGTATGAGCGAACAAATAAAGAAGAAATATGACTATGCTTTAGAGATTGTAAAATCACAATATGTAGTTAGTTCAAAAATAGTAAAGAGCTTAGAGAATACGGACTTCTATGAACTCCGAATCTCCATCAGTTCTAATGAATACAGAACTATTATACTCGCAGTTGACCACGACAATTTTATACAAAGCAAAAATGTACTTCTGCTGAACTCGTTCTTGAAGAAGGACACTAAACAATATAAGGCCGAAATTAAAAAAGCCGAAAACATTGTTAAACGTTATTTGGAGGATTGAATATGTTGAAACTTGACAAAAACAAACTTGCTGGTCTCAAAACTTTTGACGACCATCTACAAAAAAGATACGGTGACGAAAACAGCTCAGAGCGTAAGGAGTTTGAGGCAAAAGCCAAAGCTTGGTATTATGCCGAGCTTCTTAAAGACGAACGTAAACGCCAGAATGTAACACAGAAAGCATTGGCTGAAAAGATAGGAAAGAAACGCGAGTATATATCTTCACTCGAGAAGGGACAGACGGATATGCAGCTTTCCACTTTCTTGCGCATTGCCGATGCTCTTGGTCTGCGCTTTTCTTTGGTGTTGGGATAGGAAACGAACTTTTATCGGAGAAACAATAGGGGGTGCAGTGTATAGACTTCATCTTTACGCCAATTCATGCAGTGTATGGACTGCATCTTTACGGAAAAGATGCGGATTATGCCGTTTAATCATGCGAAAGTACGTATTTTTTATAAGTGATTGAGAATGAGATAAGTTTTTATCTCATA